>Ga0210403_10000264_pt1 | contig 58256 bp, 50 predicted proteins | sample IncBWC19MmetaG_FD_150863 | JGI IMG/M metagenome (GOLD analysis project Ga0210403, IMG submission 150863) | Forest soil microbial communities from Barre Woods Harvard Forest LTER site, Petersham, Massachusetts, United States - Inc-BW-C-19-M | ecosystem: Environmental > Terrestrial > Soil >...
GGCACGATTCTGGTCGAGTGGGACCCGTATACTTTCGCGATCCTGACCGAAATCGGCGGCACCATCCAGTTCAAAGATCTGCAGGAAGGCATCACCCTGCATGACGAAGTCGATGAGGTCACCGGCCTTTCCCGCCACGTGGTGGGCGAGTCGCCGGACGAAAAACGCCAGCCCGCGATTGTGATCAAAGGCAAGTCCACCCGCCGTTACCTGATGCCTTCACGAGCCCACCTGATGATTCAGGATGGCGACGAAGTGCATCCCGGCGACGTGCTGGCCAAGATCCCGCGCGAAACCACCAAAACCAAGGACATCACCGGCGGTCTACCGCGCGTGGTCGAGCTGTTCGAAGCGCGCAAGCCGCGCGAGACGGCCATCATCAGCGAAATCGACGGCATGGTGAAGTTCGGCGAAGTCGCCAAGGGCCAGCGCAAGGTCATGGTCGTGGCCGACAACGGCACCGAGAAAGAGTACTCCGTTCCCAAGGGCATACACATCAACGTGCAGGAAGGCGAGCGCGTGCGCGCCGGCGAGCCGCTGATGGATGGGCCCCTCAACCCCCACGACATTCTCGCCGTGCTGGGTGAGAAGGAATTGCAGTCGTACCTGGTGAATGAAATCCAGGAGGTCTACCGGCTGCAGGGCGTGACCATCAGCGACAAGCACATTGAAGTCATTGTCCGGCAGATGATGCGCTGGGTGAAGGTCGAGGACGTGGGCGACACCAGCTTCCTGCTGGAGCAGCAGATCGACAAGTTCCGCTTCCGCGAGGAAAACGAACGGGTCATCGCCAACGGCGGCCGTCCGGCAACCGGGCGCCCGCTCATGCTGGGCATCACCAAGGCCTCGCTCTCCACCGAGTCGTTCATCTCGGCGGCCTCCTTCCAGGAGACCACCAGGGTGCTCACCGAAGCTTCGATTCAGGGCATGGTCGATCACCTGCGCGGCCTGAAAGAGAACGTCATCGTCGGCCGGCTCATCCCGGCAGGCACGGGCATGGAGTACTATCGCAACGTCCGTCTGTCACCGGAGCTGGAAGAGGCGGCGGCCAAGGTCCAGGAAGAAGTCTCCCAGGCCTACGCCGAAGCCGAACGCGCCCTGGAGTTGTTGCGCCAGGAAGGCGAAGCGGAAGAAATGGCGGCGGAATAGCAATTGGCAGTTAGCTTCGAGCGTTAAGCCTGACGTAGAGACGTAACTCTGTTACGTCTCAAAGGCCGGCGGACTTGAACACCGCCAGCAGACAAACAATCAAGAACGACCCAGCGTGGGCCGGAAATCCTTCCGGCCCGCGTTTTTTCAATCTGACCGGCGCTTGAATTCAGAATCCAAAGCGCCAGGCATGCATCTATCCAAACATGGCACACGTAGCAAAATTCGACCTCACCGGAAGCATCGCAGTTCTCACCCGCACCCCTGCAACACTGAATGCACTGTTGCGCGGCCTGCCTGACATTTGGGTGCGCGGCAACGAAGGGAAGAATACCTGGAACGCCTTCGATATCATGGGCCACATGGTTTTCGGGGAACGCACCGATTGGATGTCACGAGTGCGAATCATCCTCGCGGAAGGCGAGGCCCGGCCCTTTGATCCCTTTGACCGCTTTGCGCAGTTCAAAGAGAATCAGGACAAGTCTTTGGAGCAACTGCTGGACGATTTCGCGCGCCTGCGAATGGAAAATCTATCTGCGCTGCAGGCGCTGGGCTTGCAGCGCGAAGACCTGACGCGGCGAGGCAAGCATCCAGCGCTGGGAACAGTAACGTTGGCGGAACTTCTGGCGGCCTGGGTTGTCCACGATCTGACTCATTTGCATCAGTTGTCCCGCGTGATGGCCCACCAGTATCGCGACGCAGTTGGACCCTGGAGCGCCTATCTGGGCGTGCTGGAGTGTAAAGGCCATAGCGCCCCGTAGACGGGACCTCCCGTGGCGTAAGCTGAATGTAGAGACGTAACTTGTTACGTCTAAAAAGCCGGCGGACCTAAATACCGCCAGCATGCAAAACGGCAACACCGATAGCATATTCTTGATATTCTCGCGCCATCCGGACTACTTCTAGATCACAAATCCTCCTTTTCAATCCAAAAGCTAACCTTAAAAATAACCGCTGCGTCCCACGAATGCCTTGCCCTTCCCGGAAACCTGGCCGCCGCTGTCCAGCTCCTTGACATTAGTCCATTACTTAGTCCACAATACCGGTGGTCATGGAATACAACGTTCACGAAGCGAAGACCCATTTCTCGCGCCTACTGCAGCGGGTAGCGGCGGGTGAAGAAGTGACTATCGCCCGGGATGGTGTCCCGGTTGCGCGTCTGGTTCCTATTGAGTCAGCAAAGACGCCGCGCAAACTGGGGCTTTATAGTGGAAAAATCCAGATGGCGGATGATTTCGATGCGCCTCTGCCGGCTGATCTCCTCGCCGGCTTTCTGGGAGAAGAAACGGCAGTGAAGAGGGCAGCGAGAAAGAAATGAAATATCTGCTCGATACCTCTATTTTTTTATGGAGTCTGGACGCCTTCCACAACCTGAACCAAGAAGCCCAGGAATTGCTGACCACGGGTGCAGGTGAAATCTACCTGTCGTCGGTAAGTTCCTGGGAGATCGCAATTAAATGGGGCATTGGGAAGCTCAAACTTCCCGGGCCTCCAGGAAGCCTCATTCCGAGCGCATTATCCAATCTGTCAATTCGTACTTTGCCCATGACCCACTCTCATGCCTTCGCCGTGGCCGACCTGCCCCCGCATCATAGCGATCCGTTCGACCGCATGCTGATCGCCCAGGCCCGCAGCGAGGACATGGTGCTGCTGACTTCCGATCGGGCGTTTGAGAAGTACAAAATTAAGATGCTCTGGTGTGGCAGAGCGTAGGGTGTGCAACGCACATCCGTGACGAAACGCTAAATGTAGACGTAACTTGTTACGTCTAAAAGCCAAACGACGTACACACCCCGGCAGGTAAACGACAGTCAGGCATAACTCGTCGTGAGCCGGGATTTCTGGCATCGCTGCCCACCCTGAATCTTTAAGCATTCTAATTCTAGTGTCGGCGTATATTCCGCCGTACTTCGTCATTGCATTCGGCCCAGCGCAGGGTAGAATACCCGTTCGAATACAACCGAATCATCTCTCCTTCACCATTCCACATTTCGTAGGCACAGGGAGAGAGACTCGAAAATAGGAGCAGGCCATGTCGAAGGAACCTGATGTTCGCAGCAATGCGCATGACGGACCGCCAAAGAAGTGGAAATGGCACAAACGGGCCCTTTACCTGTTTCTCTTTCTGGTTGTGGTGGGAGTTGTCCACTCGACCTTCTCCCGGCTGTATGACTCCTGGGACGTTGGTTCCAACTCCTGGTTTTCACGCTTCACCGGTGAAGGCTGGCAGTTTCAGCGGGGTGCTGCAATCGTCGACCATCCCAATCAATTCGGCGACCAATACTCCTCGGTCCGCTACCTGTCTCAGGGATGGACCCCGGCGGCCAGCATGTGGTTTTATACTGCCGACCAAGGCTCCGATCTCATTCCCTACGACTTCTTTATGGCTTTAGAGGCGACAGGAACGGGCAAACTCTTCCGCTCCGACGACAACTTGTACTCCTACGGAAACCTGCCGCAGAAGGCCACGCGCAGCAACCCCGATGCGTTGCCGGTCGGTTTCGTCAAAGACACATACTTAGGCAAGGATTATTTTGGTTTCAGTTGCGCTGCGTGCCATACCGGCCAGGTGAACTACAAGGGCGTGGGTATCCGGATCGATGGCGGACCGACCGGCAGCGACATGGATACCTTTCAGCGGGACTTGACCAAGGCGATGCAGGCCACGCTTGAAAACGACAACATCCGCGCGCAGTTTGTGAAGAGAGTGCTCGATCGGGGCAACAACTACTCTTCGGCCGATGCTGTGTTAAACGACTTGAAGACCTATACACAGCGTCTGGCCATGTACAGCTTCGTGAATGCCAGTCCCAAGCCCTATGGATATTACCGCCTGGACGCTTTTGGCCGCATTTACAACCGGGTCCTGGAGCAGATCATCACCCAAGCCCAGCTCAAAACGGCGATGGAGCAAATGGTGCGGGATGGCAATCTGACTCAGGCCCAGTTGGACGCCATCCTGATTCAAAAGGACAACAATGTCCTTACCGGCGAACGGCGCGACCACCTTGTCGAGCGCCTCTCGCGGGTATTGCCGGCCACGGCCCAGCGCGCGCTCCGCGAAATGATCTTCAACTCTCCCGATGCACCCGTCAGCTATCCCTTCTTGTGGGACATTCCCCAGCACGATTACGTGCAATGGAACGGAATAGCGGCGAACGCGGGTCTGGGCCCGGTAGGCCGCAACTCAGGAGAAGTGATTGGGGTGTTTGCCACGCTGGATTGGGAAGAAAAGCACGGGTTCTCCCTGACTTCCTTCCTGACCGGCCAGGGCTTCCATTCGACCCATGTGGACTTCAAATCTTCGGTCGACGTACACAACCTGCGGCTTCTTGAACACCAACTGGAAAGTTTGCAGTCGCCGGTCTGGCCCAACGATATCCTTCCGCAGATCGATGAGGCGCGCAGCCGTCGCGGAGAAATCTTGTTCGGAAAATACTGTGCGGACTGTCACGATAGAATCAGCCGCACGGACCCGGCCCGCCGCGTGGTTGCGCATATTACCAAACTCCAGGATGTCCGCACCGATCCCAAGATGGCTGTCAACGCCGTCAACTATCAAGGGTGGAGCGGCATTCTGCGCAACCAATATACAAGCTCCGGTGGTGGCCAGGTCCTGATCGACGAACGGGCGCCCGTGGCGGCGCTCCTGGGTAAGGCAACGATCGACGTGGTTCTCACCCCCAGCCCCAACAAGGGATACGTGCATCGGGGCCTGGATTGGTTCGATGACTTGCTGACCGCATTCTTGAGCAATGACATTAAGCCCTCCATCAAGCGGGGGACCTATGACCCGGATACCACCGCCCAACCATACGCGTCTCTGTTTTCTTACAAAGCGCGTTCTTTGAACGGCATCTGGGCCACTGCGCCCTATCTGCACAACGGATCGGTGCCCACGCTCTATGACCTGTTGCTTCCCAAGAAGGGACCGCAAGATCCGCCCGAGGGCGAATACCGTCCCGACAAATTCATGGTAGGTTCGCGTGAATTTGATCCTGTGAAGGTGGGCCTGAGGAGCAGCGGTTATGAAGGCTTTCATTTCGATGTGGAGGACAAAGGCAACTCCAACGCCGGTCATGAATACGGAACAAAAGTGTTGAGCAAAGAAGAGCGTCTGGACCTGGTGGAGTATCTCAAGAGTCTGTAGTGCGTGCTTCCACCATTGGTATACGTTGTCCGTCTCTAACTCAAGACAACGGCGTTATAAACCAGATGGAGGACAACCGCGGGCGCCAGCCGGCCTGATTTCTTAAACAGCAGCGCAGTGGTGATGCCCAACAAGGCCACAGGCAGCCATGCGAGTGGAGGATGATAGATCGCAAAAAAAGCTGCACTGCCAACCAGTGCGCGCCGGCCGCCCCATTCGCGGTCCAAGGCCCTAAAGAGCAGTCCGCGGAAGAGATACTCTTCTGCAAATGGAGCGAAAGCCACGGCCATCGCCGCATAAGAGATTCTCATGCCGGGCAATTTCGCCATCTGCTCCTGTGACCTGCGGAGCGCTTCGGCAGTGGCCGGGAAATGGCGTAAGACCTCGAGGTAGCCGAGTGCAATCAGCCCCAGGACCAGTCCTCCGGCGGCTCCCACGAACAACGAAACAAGCATGTCCTTTCGCGACTCGTCACTACGCCACCATGGCCCTGATTGCTCTTCCACGGCGGGGACGGTGCGCCAGCGCCAGACATCCTGCAGCGAAACCCCGCGCTCATCCAGAAACTGAGATACACCGAAGGAAACCGCCACCGCACAGATGCCATAACTGATGGCCTGGGCCACGGCAATGTTTTCGCGTCCCACGACCACCATCACCATGCCAGTCAACACTGCACCGCCTTCCACCAAAATGCTGATTGCGACCATGGCATGCATCAGCGTGGGCGGAGGTGGGAGTCTCTCTGACCATGGATCATAGAGGTACGGAAGCCGCGCCCGGAAGTTTTCCCACATAGCGGCGGCGGTCATATAGGAGTAAACGATTCCCACGACGGCGATGTGCCACTGTTGGGTCAATACGCCGATGGCGAAGGTCAGCATGCCGAGTTGCGCTGCCCACCGGCGGCCCATAGGCGCCTTTTGGGCTTCGCCGGATGACGAACTTACAGTAACGAGCGTGACGGTTTTCTCCGCGATGCTCCGGCCAAAAAAGAACCAGCCGACTCCCACCAGCGTGATCTGCCAAAGGTTGGCGGGAAAGAGAAAGGCCGCGTAGGCGAGCACCAGTGCTACCATGCCGGAGGCGATCATCGACCAAAGCCAGGCCTTGGCTTTCAGCAGGCTTTCCAGGCCTCGCGGCCAGGTTAGAGCAATCCATAGAGCGGTTCCCTCCGACGAAAGAGATTTGGGCCCCAGTATCCAGAGGAAATAAGTTCCAAACAAGATGGCGGCGCCGCAAAGATAGTTCCATGCGCCCTGGGCCGTGCTCAGCAGGCCGCGTAAGTTGAAGATCTGGGCGCTGGCCACCGTTAGAGGAATCAGGATGGTCTGGACAATCGCGCTGCGATCGCGAATAAACCACAGCAACTCCTTGCGGTAGAGAGGGTCTTTCCCAAAGTGAATTCCTTCCTTTCTGGGCGGGGAAGGGGCCCTATCTGCCCGGCCCAAGTTCCCGCTAAGGCCCTGCTGCGCCCCCCAAACACTGAACCCCACCGCACCAATCATTGTGATGCTGGCGGCGATCCAGCAGGTGAGCATGCCTGAAAGGAACGAAAAGGAACCGTTGGAGTGCCCGCCCAAGAACAACCTTAACCACGGCCAGGGAAGAACAGTGAACGGAACAAGAAACTTTCCAATGGCAGTGACGACTTTGGGTATGACGAATACGCCCACAACGAACAGAATCATGGATGCTTGACCCATCCAACCCATGAACCCAATCATCGCTCCACGTGAACGCTGGGAAAATCGGAGAGTCACTCCAATTTCCAGCGCCTTTCCCAGGCATGCTGCTGTTATGGTTATGGGAATGCCGATGAGTAGCGCCGCCAGAAACCCCAGTTCCGGGCCATAGATAAAGCCGTACAGGAATCCCACAAATACGGGGCCACCCCAATAAATTGGATTGGCGGCGAGGGGGGAGAGCATCTCCGCCAGAAAGACCGCTCCTGGCGGAACCGGATGAGCAAACAACCATTCCCACATGGGATGCCTGCGGCGCTGAAAATCGAGTTCCAGGCCTTCGCCGTAGAACACCAGCATCACTCCCCACCAGATCAGGGCCACAGAACCCAGCATAGCGGGCAAGGCTCCCGCGGTTAGAAGGCCCGTCATTTCAAAGGCTTTGTCATCTTTGTTACTCAAGTCCCGAGTTCCGTGGCTACCCACCGCATTGCGGAGCTTCTGCTCAATGGCTGCCTCTGTACCTCCATATTCCTCGGAGATGTGCCTGGCCTCGGAGGAATAGTCCAGAGCGAGCGTTGAATCGGCCGTTGTCGACGGGTCTTGAGAAGCTGTTACCGCCCTGTTCACAGCATCCAAAAACTCAGGGCTGACAAGAATCTTCCCCTGACGTTCAGCAATATTGCGCTCACCGGCGGTAACGGCCATGCGCACGGCAAAGGCCGCGAAAATGTTAATAACGGCCATCATCAGAATGGCCAGTGCGACCCCCAATCCACCCCAATCAGGCGAATTCTTGCCGGCCCGGTGCCGAAGCAGCTCTTGTTGGCGCCTTTGCCGGCCAGCAGCCCGCTTTCGCGTCGCGCCCAAAAGCAGGCGGACCGTGCTCCAAAAACCTGGCGGAATGGGGAATTGACTCTTCATCATCTCTGTGGCGGCCTGGCGGTCAATTGCAGGAAAATGTCCTCCAGGCTGGCTTGCCCGTAGGCCGAGCAGAGTTCATCCAGAGGGCCCTTCGCTGCGATTGCCCCTTCATTCATGATTACGGCATGGGAGCAAAGCTTGGTCACATGGTCCATCAGGTGGGTTGAAAACAGGATGGTAGTCCCCTCTCCGGCTGTTTCAAGAATGAGATCGTAAAAAAGATGGGTAGATTCGACATCCAATCCGTTGGTGGGCTCATCGAGGACCAGGAGCTTGGGCCCATGTAACATAGCCAGTAGCAACCCGAGCTTCTTTTTCATCCCACGGGAATAATCCTCAGCGTAGTTATTGATGTCGTCGGCCAGCCGGAGCTTGGCAATCAACGGCGCGATTCGGGCCATGGTTTCGCGGACCGGCAGGCCATGCATCGCCGCGCTCAGTTCAAGCACCTCCCTGCCGGAGAGGTAGGAATAAAATACCGGCTCGTCGGGAAGAAATCCGATGAGGCGCTTGACTTCCACGCGGTCTTCAAACGCATCGCAGCCGTCAACGAGAAGCTTTCCTTCGGTGGTTTTAAGGATACCCATGAGCAGCCGGAACAGGGTTGTTTTGCCGGCGCCGTTGGGGCCTAACAATCCGCAAATCTGTCCCGAGGGAACAGAAAATGTCACACCCCTCAGGGCGATTTTGTCGCCGAAAGACTTTATGACCCCGTCAATCTGCACCAGGGCGAAGGATTGCTCGATTTGGTCCTCAGAAACAGAAGCGGCTGTCTTGTCCCGACTCGGGAGATAACTGTTGGGCATCTTGGGTCCAAGCTGTAAACACCGGGCGAATTGAGTCCCTGCCGACATGCTTGAAGCAAGGGGCAGAATCTCTATATGGATAGTGGCCGAAAAGAAGGAATCGTTGCAAGAATTTTCGTACGTGGCGGCCTGGCGCTCATCGAGATAGACAACAAGCGCGGGCCGAAGAAATTCATTCGGCCCGCGATGAGTCGCACCTCGATTGGCGTTTGCCTGGCGGTGGCATTTGAAGTCCGCCGGCCTATTAGACTACGCGGCGGATGGACTTAGTTGGTGAAAGGTATATCGAGGGCATTTGCGTAGGCAGCTACGCCATTGAGGTCGACCGCGATGGTCTTGTCGGGGGTGGCTACAGTGATCGATGGCACCACCTCGTGGATCCCCGGAATAACGATGGTCTGTCCGTCGATGGTGACGGTCTGCCCGTCCACGGTTTTATGAACACCCAGGGCATTGATCGTAACCTCGGGAGTGCTCACGACCGCGCCTGGAGTCTGCAACACACTAGCGGGGACCTCGATGGGAACCGCAGGTGTTGTTACTCCGAAGTTCACGCAAGTTTTGTTGTTGACGTTCAGGTTGTTGATGGTGGCGGAGAAAGAGGGGACTGTCGTATCCACACCGGGGACGAACAGGGTTGTGCCGTTGACCGTCTGGTCGGCGCCGGGGGTCGTCAACGTAAAGCCGAGGATATTCTGGCTGGTTGAATCGACATGCACGCGGGTAGGACCAAGGACTACGCTGGTCGGCGGTACAACGATCATAATGGACGGGGTGGTAACCGTCCGGCCGTTGACCGTCCCAAATACAAATACGCATGTATTGCCGCCTGCACCAACCTGACCGTAAGCAGCGGGAGATGCCAACAATGCGACCGTGGCCGCCAGCATCAATCCCATCAATGTTTTGGAACGTGAATTCATTATGTCCTCCATGTTTATTTTTTGAATCGCGCGGATCGCCGACTATTGATTTTCGGCTTCCATTAGCTAGAGCGAGACGGAAGTCGAAAGCCCGCCACCCTTCACCTAAAAAGATTTTTACTGCCGGATATGCGGCGTAGAGAAGAGACAAGAGACGGTGCGGAGCACCGTCTCTTCGGAAATGGATTGCGGTGAAGAAAATAGGTTGTGGTGAAAATAAAGATGGAATTACGACGAAATCACAGCGCGGTGGATCTCTTGCTCACTTAACGCTGCAACCTCCGGGGAGTACCGGCGGGTCGAATGCAGGTCCCGGCACCACGACCTGAAATCCACCGTTTGTGTGGTCGATTTCGAGAAACCGGGCAGCAGCCGCCACATTGAGAAGATCGACAGCGATGGCCTTGTCGGGTGTGCCTGCGGTAATTGAGGGCGCCACTTCCGTGATTCCTGGAATGACGACCACCTGACAATTGATGGTGAGGACCTGGCCGGCCACCGTTTTTTGGGTCCCCAGAGCGTTGATGGTAATCTCGGGCGTATCGATGAGGGCGCCGGGGACCTGCAGAGCGGAAGCGGGGACTTCGATGGGAACCGCGGGCGTTGTCACGCCAAAGTTCACGCAAGTCTTGTTGCTTACGTTCAGGTCATTGATCGTTGCGGCAAATGAAGGAACGGTCACGTCAACGCCCGGCACCAACAGACTCGTTCCGTCCACCGTTTGGTCGGCGCCCGGCGTGGTAAGGGTAAAGCCGAGAACATTTTGGGTGACCGGATCAACGTGAACGCGCGTAGGGCCAAGGACAACATTGGTAGGCGGCGCCAAGATCATCAGGCCCGGAACGGTGACGCTCTGGCCGTTGATGGTTCCAAATACAAATACGCACGTGTTCCCGCCTGCTCCCACTTGAGAGTAAGCGGCGGCAGACATCAGTGTGGCAGCCAATCCGAACCGGACCAGTGTCAGGACCAGCTTCGAACGTAAACTCATTGTGGTCTTTTCATTCATCATGATCCCTCCATATTGGAGCGCTCCCGGCGTTTCACCAAGCAAAATGGGAGGATAGATATTGGTGCAGAAGTTCCGGCCTGCTTTCGCGCTCCACCTAGCTTCCGGACCTTTCGTATTTTCACCGGCTGGATCGCCGTACCCAGTGGCGGTCAAGCGCGAGGATTATACATCCCTGAAACAGGAGGAGCGCTCCCGCAGTCTGTTTCCCCTATCCTGAAAGCTTCTACACCTGTAAAGCGAGAAAGCCTGACAAGTACCGCCACTTAAGGAAATCCCTGACGCCGTGTCTGGCTTATTCCTAGGGGCCAAAGGAGAGCGAGGTTGGTACTCGCAGTAAGTCATTGATTTAATTAATGATATCTGCAAATCGCAGGAGCTTTCGGTGAGTTTCAGGAGGACCGTTGGGCTATAATCTCCGTCAAAATAGGGGGCCTGTGGAAAGTAAGCCGAGTGAGATTACCAGGTTACTACGGCGATGGCGTGAGGGGGACAAAGATGCGGAAGCCCGCCTGTTTGAACTTCTGATGCCGGACTTGCGTAAGATGGCGAACCGGCATTTCCGCAACGAACGGAGCGGCCACACGCTTCAACCGACGGCCCTGGTCAATGAGGTTTTCCTGCGCTTGGAGCGGACCAAAAACGTTGAGTGGAATGACCGAGGCCATTTTTTCGCCATTGCCGCCACCATCATGCGACGGTATTTGATCGATTATGCCCGGGCGCGTCCGCATGTTGAGCTGATGCCTCTGGAGGGGGTTGCAGACCACGTTTTAGGCGCTTATACGAAATTAGAGCTGGCCGTTGCTGTCGATGCACTGCTCGATGAACTGGAGCAGGAATCCCGCCAGCGGCGCAATATTGTGGAGTTGAAGTTTTTCTTAGGCCTTACAGATGAAGAGGCCGCTCAGAGCCTGAATCTTACCTTGCACACGCTGCAGAGGGAATGGGCCAGGGCACGCCGTTGGCTATTTGAACGGTTAGGCGGAAAGCCATGACAAATAATGACGAACACGATAGCCGCGTGATGGTCCTGGTGGCCAGCGCCCTGCAACAGCCACTCGATCAACGCAAGTCTTTTCTGCAGCGCGCCTGCCCAGACGATGCACAACTCTGCCAGGAAGTCATTGACACCGTGGAATGGGAAGAGCGCATGGGCAACTTCCTATTGGAGCCCATGGTGGTTTTCGAGGACTTCGAGCGGCCATTCCGTCCCAGAGAAATCGTCGCCGAACGCTTTGAGATTGTTCGAGAAATTGGCGAGGGCGGGATGGGGGTGGTGTATGAGGCGCATGACCGGAAACGCAACCAACGCATTGCCATCAAATCGGCCAAGATCGGGTTTCGCCGCTGGCTTACGCCGGAACTCGAAAGCGCCCTCAAAGTGCGTCACCAAAATATCTGCCTGGTCAATGAAATCCACACCACATCCACCGCCCATGGTGACGTCGATTTTCTCACCATGGAGTTCCTGGATGGGCAGTCTTTGTCCGCGGCCCTGTCCGCCGGTATCAAGTTTGGCCACCAGGAAGCCCTGGAAATTGCGCGGCAACTCTGTGCCGGCCTCTCCGAAGCCCATCGCAGCCGAATCATCCACCGGGACCTTAAGAGCGCCAACATAATTTTGTGCAATCCGGCGGAAGGAGAGTCACGAGTGGTCATCACAGATTTCGGCTTGGCCGGAGCAGCGATGACTGGCGGCGAACTGGCTGGTACTCCGAGATATATGGCGCCGGAGCTATGGCGAGGCGAGAAGGCATCCAAAGCTTCCGACATATACGCGCTCGGGGTGGTCCTATACGAGATGGTGGCTGGCCGTCCGCCCTATGAGGACGAACAAGAACCGCCAGACCGAGATGTTGTACGCCATCCAGCGCCCCCTAGTACGTGGATCAAAGGCCTCGACCGGCGATGGGACGCAGCTATTCTGGCGTGCCTCAATCCCTCTCCATCCGGGCGCCCGCAGGATGCAACCGAAGTGCTTGCTATCCTCCAGCGGCAGCCATTCCGGAAGACACCGCTCATCGCCGTGACGTTGCTGGCTATTGCTGGCCTGACGCCCGCCGTGCGCCAACCGCTCCTCGATTACCTCAGGCCCGCGAAGGTGCGGCTGGCGATTCTCCCGGCGGCCGGCCCCGAGGATACAGCCCCAATCAGTAGCGGGATATTGCAGAGTGCAGGCGAGCGGATCAAACGGTTGCGTAGCGGCGGTGTGCTGGTAGCTGTGAAGTCATCGGAAGATGTGTTGAACGCGAACATCCACACGATAGAACAGGCCAGAGATGGTTTGCAAGCAACCCATGTTCTGCAGGTAACATTTCACCGCGATGGAGCCGAGCTTGCAGTAAAAGCTTCCGTTATTGAAGTGGCTACTCAGGCCCATCTGCAAGAGCTCACCGCCCGCTATGCGCCTGAAATAGCCGGCGATATTCCAAGAGCACTGGCCGGCGCTGTCTCCGCGGGGTTGCGGCTGCGTAGCGATGCCGTTGCCGCGGGCATTTCTGCGGCAGCCAGGGCGCCCTATGATCGCGCCCAGTATTTCCTTCAAAGAGACCTCGACAGCGCCGACCAGGCCCTGCCCCTATTTAAGGAAGCATCTCTATTAGACCCCCACTCGCCGCTGCCCTTGGCCGGAGAGGTGGAAGCGCAAGTCCTCAAGTTTTATGGCACCAAACTGCAACATTATCTTGACGACGCCCGGCTTACCTTGCACCAGGCAGAATCCCTCGACCCCGATTCGGTGAGTGTGCATCTGGCTGCGGGCCTGCTGAACCAGACAAACGGGCAGTATGGCAAAGCGTTGGAGGACTATCAGCGCGTGCAAGAGATCGACCCTCGCAACCTGGATGCCCTCTTGCGTAGCGCGGGCGTTTACGATGCCCAAAATTTGCTGGATAAAGCCATCGAGAATTGCCAGAAAGCAATCCAGTCCGATCCTGGCTCCCCCAAGCCCTACCAGCATTTGGGAGCGTTCTACTATCGTCGCGGCAAGTATCTGCAGGCTGCGGAGCAGTTTCAAAAAGCGATCGATCGCGACCATGGACTGGCCGATGCCTACACCAATCTGGGCGCCGTCATGAGTGATATGGGCCGGGAAGCCGAAGCTGAAAAAGCTTTTCTGACATCCCTGAAGATCCGGGAAGCTGCGCGGTCTCTGAACGGCCTGGGCGCAATTCGAGACAACCAGGCACGGGATGCGGAAGCGGCCGGCTACTACCGACGGGCCGTGACCATCGAACCGGGCAACACCGTTTATTGGCTCAATCTGGGAAATTCCGAGTACCGGCAGGGCCATTTAGTGGAAGCACAAGCGGCCTTCCGCAAGGTAAAAGACCTGGCGTTGGTGGAGTTGCAGCAGAACCCGCATCGCGGCTATATTCGGGCCTTTGTTGCTTACGCCAAGCTGCGGCTAGGTGATTACGCGGGGGCCGAGGAAGAAATCAGCCAGGCACTGCACTCGTCGGCGGGCAACGGTCAGGTCGTCCAGGTTGCGGTATTAATCTATGATGCTCTGGGAAAGCGTGACCGGGCCATCGACATTCTGAGCGGCTCCACTCCGGATGTCTTAGGGGAAATTGATCGTGACCGGGACCTGGCAGATTTTCGCCAAGATTTGCGTTTTAGGCAATTGATGGCGAAACCGCAAGACGGCAGGCATTGAAACTTGTAGGTGCCGGGTCACTCTACGCCACGGGTGTTGTTTGTTCCGCGTTATTTTCTTCTGCAAAATGGGCTCCTCTTCCCTGGGATTCCGCCTTACTCAGTGAAAAGGAAATTACTATGATTCAAAATGGTAAGAACATTTCGACACCCCAGAGCGCCCAGGTGTGCGTCATTGGCTCGGGCCCTGCGGGCGTAACCGCCGCCTGGGAGCTCAGCAAAGCAGGGTTGGATGTGGTCCTGCTTGATGGGGGGCGCGAATTGGATTATTCACTTCCCAAATACTACGAGCGGAGCTGGCCGGACAAGGTCAAGCTATACAATGGCGTGGCAGACGGGATTTTCTCCAATAACGAACTCGAATTTCTGGTCCTGCCCTATGATGAACATAGGACTCCTGCGTGGGAGCGGGAGCGGGTGTATGGAGGAACTTCCACGCATTGGGGTGGACAGTCCAGGCCCTTGGATTCTATCGCTTTCAAGAAACGGCCGGGCTTTCCGGGTTGGCCGATTACGCGCGAATGTCTCGATCCCTACTATGCGAAAGCGGTCACGCTGTGCCATCTCTATGGCGGCTATGATGCTCCTCCTGGCGTATTGCCTCCGGTAGGTGGGGCGACTGGTTTTAATTTCACCGCGGAGTTCTGGGCAGATGAAATGCAAAAGCAGGGATTGCAGGCTGCAGTCCCCCATCTCGCGAACTTCACTGCGGAGATGTACCAGTTTATGGGAAGTCAATGGTTGAATTTCGCCACCCGGACCTTTGATGGGAAACCCATCGGGGACTCTCCCGTCCGTGTGATCGTCAATGCGACCCTGCTCAATATTGTAGAACAGGGAGGATCGGTAAAGTATCTGGAAGTAGCCAGCATGAACGATGATCCGGCCAATCCACAATGCGCCACGGAATTCAGTGTTACCGCCGATGTTTACATCCTGGCTTGTGGCGCAGTAGCCAATGCCCGGCAGCTATTGCTTTCTGGAGTTGGAAATGACTTGGTGGGCCACTACTTCATGTGCCACCCCCTTTCCGAATCCAAAATCGTCACAACTATGGAAACTTATCTATCAATATCTGAGAGCAACCTGATGAACGGCGCTGGCTGGACAGATCCGACAGGTAATGTTAATGGCATCACCGGCAGATTTACTGTCAACGAGAATACTGCAAAGGACAAGGAAATAGGACAGTGTTGGTTCTGGGCAAACAATCAATTTGGGACTGCCCAGATGTATTTCGAGATGGCCCCTAACTATGATAGTTACGTCGCTTTAGACGAGACCATCGATCCGGTCACCGGTAAACCGGTCACCGACCCGGTCTTTGGTCAACAACAGACCTATATCCACTGGGCGTTTAGTGACCGGGACCAAAAGACATACGAGACGAATTGCGCTCTTTTTAACAAGGCGCAGAGCGGGTTTTCCAGCATCATCTCCTGGCCGGAATGGAAGAGTGTAACCGATCAATGGACTGTCAATGGCCATCACATCGGCACTACCAGGATGTCGGCTTCCACGGCCCCAGCGGAAGGAGTCGTTGATCAGGACCTAAAGATCCATGGCGTTAACAACATGTATGTCGCGGGATCTTCAGTTTTTCCCTCGACCGGAATCTCGAACCCGACCATGACCATCATCGCGCTTTCCATCCGGCTGGCTGAGCATCTGCAAGCGCAGGTAGGGAAAACGACCGCCAGCTAGTGGAGCAAAAACTTAGCCACGAATTTACACGAATGAACACGAATGAAGAACAGAGTCAAGAACAGGAGCAAGAGCAGAATCAAGAACAGAAAGAAAACCGACCGTCAGGCCTGATGATTCTGTTCTCTTGCTTTAATTCGTGTCATTCGTGTTCATTCGTGGCTAATCTTCCCTGGCCGTATTGCCAACCCCGCTAAACCCCATTACTCTAAATGTATTCATGCGCTTCGCCGAGAGATTGCGCCGGGCGTTCTGGCAACTGATTCAGCATGGTCAGTTTTCGGTTGCCAAGGGCGCGGCCTATTCGTCTATCCTGACGCTGTTTCCAGGGTTCCTGGTGATTACCTCGATCCTGGAAGCGTCGCACGAGACAGAGGGCTTTATCCGCCAGATCTCACAGGCGGTAGGATGGGTCCTGCCTCCGGGTTCGAATTCCATTGCGCTGACCTTCTTTCTGTCGAAGCAGCATCACGCCACGCAGTTGGTGGTGTCAGCCTCCACAGTCACAATTCTGGCCGCCACGGGCGTCATGATCAGTTGGATGGACGGCTTTCGCAAGGCCTATTGCATTGAAGAATCCATGGGGTTCTGGAAGGAGCGCCTGGTCTCCATTTACCTGGTATTTCTCGCCCTTGTGCCGCTGGCGTGCGCGACCATTCTGGTGGTGTTTGGCGATGAAATCCAAGCCTGGATGCAGCACGAGGCCATGCATCTCTTCCGTCCGATGGTGCTGCCGCTGTGGATACTCGGCCGCTGGGCCATTGCAATTCTTACCAGCATCGCCTTTATCGCCCTGATCTATCACCACGCCATGCCCAAGACGCAGTCGTGGCGTTATGTATTGCCGGGCGCCGTTCTTTCCACCTTCCTCTGGTTCCCGGCCACCATGTTCTTTGGCTGGTACGTTACCAATTACGCAACATACTCGGTTGTCTACGGGTCGCTGGCGGCCGCAATCGCGCTGTTGGTATGGCTGTACATTCTGTCGGTGATTGTGCTGCTGGGAGCGGAGTTTAATGCGCAGGTTTATCCCAAGTCTTAAACTGAATCGCCCCAAAACAGCGTGCAGTGGCCACCAGCAAAGCACTTCACCGCAAAGTACGCCAAGGTCGCAAAGGGAATGGACTCTGGTCAAAAGATTTGATCTGCGTCGATCGGCGAAAATCAGCGGCCAATTGTTTTTGCTTTCCTCTTCCGTGGTGAATCTACTTTCCCTTCTTCTCCATCCTTGCCCACGTATCCTTGAGCGCCACGGTGCGATTGAATACCGGCTTATCCGGGGATGAGTCGGGATCAACGCAGAAGTAGCCCAGGCGCTCGAACTGAAAGCGGCTGCCGGCGGCGGCGTTGGCCAGTGAAGGCTCCAGCTTGCCGTTGGTAATGATTTCCAGGGAATTGGGGTTCAGGTCGGCGATGAATTCCTGGCCTTCGGGCACGACGTTCGGGTCTTCTTTGGTGAACAGCGTTTCGTAGATACGCACCTCCGTGTTCACGGCGTGGGCCGCTGAAACCCAGTGAATAGTGGATTTCACCTTGCGTCCGTCGGGGGTGTTGCCGCCGCGGGTGGCGGGATCGTAACTGCAATGGACTTCGACCACCTCGCCGGTCTTCGGATCTTTCACCACGCTGGTGGCCGTCACCAGATAGCCATAGCGCAGCCGGACTTCGCGGCCCGGCGAGAGACGGAAATACCCCTTGGGCGGATCTTCACGGAAGTCATCGTGCTCGATGTACAGCTCGCGCGAAAATGGCACATGGCGCATGCCGGCGCTCGCGTCTTCCGGATTATTGACGGCCTCCATCGCCTCGCTCTGGCCTTCGGGATAATTGTCGATGACCAGCTTCAGCGGCCGCAGCACGGCCATGACCCGCAGCGCCCGCCGGTTCAGGTCTTCCCGGACAAAATGCTCGAGCATGGCCAGCTCGATCGAACCGTTGGTCTTCGAGACGCCGATGGCCGCGCAGAAGTTCCGTAGGGCCTCCGGCGTGTAGCCGCGCCGCCTGACGCCTGAGAGCGTCGGCATGCGGGGATCGTCCCAGCCGCGCACATGGCCGCCTTCGACCAGGGCCAGCAGCTTGCGTTTACTCAGCAGCGTATAGGTAAGGTTCAGGCGATCGAATTCAATCTGCTGCGAAGGAAAAATTCCAAGCTGCTCAATGTACCAGTTGTATAACGGACGGTGGTCGGTGAACTCCAGGGTGCAGATCGAATGCGTGATCTTTTCCAGAGAATCGGATTCTCCGTGGGCAAAGTCATACATGGGATAGATACACCACTTGTCTCCAGTGCGGTGGTGGGTGGCATGCACAATGCGGTACATGACCGGGTCGCGCATGTTCAGGTTGGGCGAGGCCATATCGATCTTGGCGCGCAGCGTCCGTGAACCGTCGGGAAATTCTCCGGCGCGCATCTTCTCAAAGAGCGTAAGGTTTTCATCGATACTGCGATTGCGATAGGGGCTGTCTTTACCCGGCTCTGTGAGAGTGCCCCGGTATTTACGCATGTCTTCGGCATTCAGGTCGCATACATAGGCTTTGCCCAACTGGATAAGCTGCGCCGCCCATGCATAAAGCTGGTCGAAGTTGTCAGAGGCGTAAAACAACCGGTCGTCCCAATCGAAGCCCATCCAGTGAACATCGCGGATGATCGAATCGACATATTCCTGCTCCTCCTTTTCAGGATTGGTGTCGTCAAAGCGCAGGTTGGTGTGGCCGCCGAACTCGGCCGCCAGCCCGAAATTCAGGCAGATGGACTTGGCGTGGCCCAGATGAAGATATCCGTTGGGTTCGGGAGGAAAGCGCGTGTGTACACGGCCTTGGTGCTTGCCGGTGCGGAGGTCCTCAAGAATGATGTCACGGATAAAGTTTGAAGGGCGCGGGGCCGCGGCGGAATCGTGTGTGCTCATAGGGTGAAGCAATATCTTAGCGTATGAGGGGGTAAAATCCGCCAGAGGTGGAGCCGGTAGTTGGTATTCGGTACTTGGTAATTGGGTATTTGAGACCGAGAACCGAATACCCCAGGTTACGGTCTTTGCCTGCGGAGCCCAACCGCGGCCACGGAGCTCAAAGGGGCTGGTGACGCCTATCCGGGCGCGCTCTACCGCCTGAGCTTTGCATACGCCAAGACCGGCAAATTGCCGGACGCCAAGATTGCACTGACTGAGCTGGCCGCAATCCAGGGCCCCTACCAGCCGCTGGCTCGCGACCTGCTCACGAAAGTGAATGACGGTATCGCCAAAGCAGGGAGACGGAAGAAGTAGAAGTCCGCCCACGGGGTTGCTGCTACCATTCGAACCAGCGCAATGCTTGATCGCTCCTCACAGCCCAATATTCCCGTTTCCTCTGTTGCCTCTGTTGCCTCTGTTGCCTCTGTTCCTCTGTGTTGCAAAGGTTTTCGTGGCAATTCGTTACGCCATGATCTCCACGGTATTTTTGGTTGCGGCTCGGCTGCGCCGTGCCTCCGTGGTGTGCTTTTGATTCTTGCTGCGGCTGCGTGGCGCTACCGGATCCTCCATCCATTCACTGGCCCGCCGTGCAGAAACTTTTCCGGCGTCATGACACCGTCACGTTTGAAGACCAGGCCGTCCTTCATGACAAAAGCCACGTTGCGCAGCGTTTCGATATCCTCGAGCGGATTGCCCTTTACGGCGATCATGTCCGCTGGAAGTCCAACCTTGATTGGTCCGCGCCGGTCATAGATGTCACTTACCTGGTAGCCGTTGATGGTCATGATCTTCAGAATTTCCCGGTCGGGGATTCCGGCGGCCTTCCAGCTCTTCAGGAAGTTGATCACCACTTGGCCGCGCGTGAGGCCCTCGACGTAGTAGTCGGCGTCGGTTGAAAACGCCATTTTGACTTTATTGGCCCAGGCGCTTTTCATTCTGGCCACGGTGTGGTCGAAGGCCTCTTGCGTGCCCCTGTAGGAGGTAAACGGCGTCTCCGTGCCTACGCGCCAGATGCCCTTTTGCGCCATCAGCTTGTGCAGCTCATCGGTCAGGGCGATGTCATGCTCAATCGACCAGATGCCGGCCTCAATGGCGCGGCGTGCGCCTTCCTGTGTCTGGACGTGCCCGGCCACCTTCAACCCGCCGGCATTGGCAGCTTCTTTGATAAACAACTTGATGTCGTCCACGGAATACGGATACGGTTTGCAATCCACGCAGATCTTGATTACTTTCGCCCCGAACAGCACGTTCTGGCGCACGGCTTTGATGATCTCGTCGTGGGTGTCGGCATCCAGGTACTCGGGATAGACGATGTTGTGTTCCTTTACCATTTCCGGCGTTGGGAAGAACTGGCCGCCGGCGCCGCCGATGATGATGCCGGAATTGATGATGGTGGGGCCGGGAATCCATCCCTGCTCGATGGCCTGGCGCAATGCGGTGTCGGCATAAAGGCCGTTGTTGCCCAGGTCGCGCACCACGGTGAAACCGAAAGACAGCATCTGCATTCCGTTGGAAGCGGCCTGGATGGCCCGCAGCGCGGTCGATTCCTGGATGTAGGTGTAATAGTAGACGTCGTTTTCCGGGATCTTCTTATAGGTGATCGCCAGATGGTTGTGGGCATCAACCAGGCCGGGCAGCACGGAGTACTGCGAGAGGTCGATGGTTTCCGCGCCTTCCGGGGCGGTCACGCTGCTGCCGATAGCGACGATCCTTCCGTCTTTCACGGCGATCATCTGGTTGGGCGTGGCCACGCCGCTTTCCGGATCAATGAGCTTGCCCGCTTTGATGACGTAGGCCGTCCCGGCGCTGGAAGGCAGAGGGGCGGCGGGCTGCTGTGCCCATCCGGCACAGAGAAGGAGCATGGCAGTCATAAGCGGAAGCGCGAATCGTCTCAACATCGGTAGGTTTCTCCTTGGGGGAATTCCCGGCCCCAGAATGATACGGGAAGAACCGGTATTTGGTACTTGGTATTCGGCACTTGGTGTTCGAAAAACAATATGGGCGATTGCCCAATGGGGCGAAGCTGGAACCAACCTGTACCAACTACCGAATACCGAGTACCAAATACCCGCTCCACCCATCCCTCGGCCTCCGCCTCCCTATGCTATTTTTGATGGTGCATTTGAGGTCAAGGAACACTATGGCAGAACAAGACGTGCCCAAAGGATTCATCCCAATGCCGCGCAGCAGCCACCTGCTGGATCTGCTGGGACCGTTTTATCATCGGGGCAGAGGCGCAGGCGCGGTGATCGCCTTCCGCGCTGAAGAGAAACATTCGAACCGGCGAGGCTTCGTCCACGGTGGGGTGCTGGCCAGCCTGGCGGATATCGCGTTGAGTTTCGGAACAGTGTTCAGCTCCGATCCGCCGAGGCCCTCCGTCACCGTGAGCCTCACCATCAACTACGCCAACGCCGCCAAAATGGGCGATTGGATCGAAGCCCGCGTCGATTGGATCAGGACCGGCAAGACCATGGCGTTTGCCAATTGCTATCTCACCGTTGGTGAGACACCCATCGCCCATGCCAGCGCGGCCTTTCTGGCGGTGACGGAGGGAAGTTAGTGCAAAGCGAGTGTTGAAACGTCCCCGAGCATTCCATGGGTCCTCAGACTGCAATCGTGCAGAGTGCGGCCAATCCTATTGCACATTGGCTGCAGCGCCCGTGGGATCGGAATTCTCTTTCGCTCGGATTATTTCCTATTAGGCTTAGCACGGCTGGACATCGGAGCCTGCGACCGCGAAATGACGTTATCTTCCCGCCTCAGCTCTTGCCAAGATTCATTGACCTGCTTGAGTACTGCCGCTAATCGGGCATTGAGCCGATCTGTTTCTTCGACGTCGATATGGCCACCACCCTTTGCTTTGAAGTAGCCTATATCCTGCTCTAAAGCCCGTAATGCATTCGTTGTGATCGTAAATCGGATCCAGAGCGCCCTATGGTTAAAAAATCCATCCCACGCTGCCAGCACAGCTATAAGAGCACTCAATACAAGCGCTATGTTATTGTATGCCATCGATTTCTGCGGTATGCTAATTCCCAGCAGTATCGTAATCGCTCCCGCAAGTGCTGCGCCAAATAGTTTGATTCCCAGTGCCAAAAACTTGTTCTTTTGTCGCTTTCTGTCGAACAAGTTGAGATGTCTCTGAACTTCTTGGGACAGAAAGTCTTGGGCTGAATTGTCTGCCATAATTACCTCCCTAATGGCCCTCCGCCAAGCCAAATGCAGTGCTCACCAAGGTTGGTAAAATCTCCACCGCGTTGCCAGCAAGCCAAAGATCGCAGTTTGGTTTTTCTGGGCCAATGCCGATTATCTTTGCGCCGTTAGATCTGGCGATTTTGGGCAGCAGGCTAGCCGGAAAGACCACGCCCGAAGTGCCAACAACAAGCATACAGTCACAGTGTTTGGCAGCCGAAAAGGCTGAATTCCATGCTTGCCTAGGCAAACGCTGCCCGAACAGAATAACATCCGGCCAATGTGGCATGAGACCATTTAGCCCCCAAAGTGGACAGATAGCACGCACAAATCCCCTAACCCCGAGCTTGTCTTCGGAGACGCGCTTTAAACCCTTCACTAGCTCTCTCATTTCCGTACGCGAGATCTGCTTCCTGGATGAGATTGAAAATGATCGGGTTATAAATAAAGATCCATGCAGCTCTGTAACATTCAAGCTACCTGCCAGCTGCTGTAGTCCGTCGACATTTTGAGTAACAATGACTGCATTCGATTGCTGTTGAAGAAGGAATATCGCTCGATGGGCACAATTCGGCTCGGCATTCGCAATAGGCTCTATAAATCTAGCCAAGAAATCGGCCACGCTTTGTGGCCTGGAGATTATTGATAGCAACAACCCAGGCCAGGTGGAGAATCCCCGTGTGGGAAAGTTATCCCACACTCCTTCATCGCCTCTGAAAGTTGGAATTCCGCTCTCAGCTGAAATGCCTGCTCCTGTAAAGACAAGAACGGCCTTTGCTGTTCGGAGCCATGCTCCTGCTGCTTGTATATCTAGTGCTCTTTTCTCCACAACAGTCACCGCCGATCGGTATCATAATGCAAATAGCCCTCGTTTTGAGCGTCAAAATTAAGAGTTCAGCGGCCTCATTCAACTTGACTACAGCACTGAATGCTGTCGACATCAAGATAGGCGCACTAAAACAAAGGAAAATAGTCGAAGGGTCAATCTTTAGTCCGCAGTCTTTCATGCAGTGAACTGTTATCTCACCGGAGGCAGCGAGGTGCTTTCGGTGTGGGCGCTGACTAGCCTGTACGGTCTGCGTGATGGGAAGTCCAGAATCAATTGTTTCATTTCGCGTTCGCTATGCAAGTAGAGACAAGTGCTTGCGAGAATGAAGGCATTTTCTTGATGAGTTGCTCAATTACCAAATCTCTCTTTTGATTCGTGTTTATTCTTGGCCAAAGTTCTTCACACTAGGTCGAACCTCAGCTCCCCCAGGCCCTCCAGGCTGCATGCGATTTTGTCGCCGGCCTTGAGCCATACCTGCTGGTCTTTGGGTTTGCCCACGATTACCCCTTCCGGTGTGCCGGTAAAAATTATGTCGCCGGGTTTGAGCGTTATTACCCTGGAAATGTAGCGGATCATCTGCTTGCAATTGAAGATCATATCGGCGGTGTTGGAAGATTGACGGGTTTCACCGTTCACGCGGCATTCGAGCTTGAGGTTGTCGCCGTTTACCTGGTCGGCGGTCACCATGTACGGGCCCAGCGGCGCAAACGTGTCGGGGGTCTTGCCCAGCAGCCATTGGCCCCCGCTTTCGTATTGCAGGTCGCGGGCGGTGAAGTCGTTGCCGGTCGCGTAGCCGGCTACATAGCTGAGCGCGTCGGCTTCCACGATGTTCTTCGCTTCTTTGCCGATGACGATTACCAGCTCGACTTCATAATCAAATTTGACCGCCGCTTCCACCGGCAGTTTCACCGTGCCGTTGTGATGGTTGAGCGTGGTGTTGAACTTGCTGAACAGCACCGGCTGTTTCGGAATCTGGGCGCCGGTTTCCTGGGCATGTTTGCGGTAGTTGAGGCCGACGCAGACAATCTTCTGCGGACGGGCGACCACCGGCCCATAGGCGATGCCGGCTTCCTTCACGAAGGCGGCTTTTGCGGCGGCGGACTTCAGCGCGGCTTCCACCAGGGCGTTCAAGCTGGGGCCGTCTTCGTTTTGGAGCAAATCGTCCATGGTGGCGGGGGCATGCATGTGCAGCGTCTTCGCGGCTTCCGGAACGTCGAGAATTCCTTGGGGCGTCTTCACTCCCAGGCGGTATTCACCCTGGCCTGCGCCATGGCGGAAGGTAAGCAGCGTTAGCCCTTTGGCCATGCCCTTGCCCAGTTTGCGTCCGGCGGCGTCTTCCGCGTATGCAGGTGTCTTTCCCCCGGCAGCAGCTACGGCGGCCACAGCGGCGGCTCCCTTGAGAACATTGCGGCGTGTCGGTTTCATGGAACGTTCCTCCTTGCCTGTACGGAAACGGAGTGTATTTCTGCTGACTTGACATGTCAAGCAGGCAGTCTGAAAAAGCCGGGCGCAGCGGAGAAAGGCGGATTCCACGTGCGGTGGCCCTACTTTTCAATTGCGTTTCAGGTGCGCCGTGGTAGGGTAGTCGGTTCGCAGAACGCAATCCTTTTGGGGGCCGCTAAGCCGATGCCGAGAATCGACATTGACGGATTGACAGAAGAAGAGCTGATCGAACTGAACCAGAAGGTGGTGGCCCGTCTGCGTTTTCTGCGCGAGATGCGGTCGCATGTGCAGATGCTGGATTTCCGCATCGGCGAGCGCGTCCGGTTCCATCCGGAAGGGCAGCCCGAAGTCTTTGGATTCATTACGCGCTACAACAAGAAGAGCGTTACCATCATCGCCGATAACGGCGGCCACTGGCGGGTGCATCCGAGTTTTCTGCGGAAGGCGGTCCCGGAAGAGCAGGGCGGCACAGGCAAGGCTGAGGGTTCGGTAGTCCCGTTTCGGCAGCCGGGGCCGAAGCAGGGCAACGGATAAGACGAATGCATTGCAATAGGCCATAGCCGAGCTTGGCGGCCGCCGCCGAAAAAGAGAATTCGCCGCTGATTTGCGCTGATAGACGCTGATAAAAACGGACTATAAACATGCCTGTAAATAGAGGGCGATGTGGGTTTTCAATTTTGGCAATACCGGCGATTTTGGCAATTCTGGCAATCTCTTAGTGTTTCCTCTGCGGCACGCTCAACCCCGGTATTTCCCCATCCACGCATACCACCGTATCTTCAGGGCTTCGATGCCCATGCGTAGGCCGTCGCGGAAGGGATGGATGGTGGAGCGTTCATCGTGGCCCCAGGCCACTGGGACCTCGGTAACTTTCAGGCCCTGGCGGCGGGCGATGTAGATCACTTCCGGATCAAAGCCCCAGCGATGGATGCGCTGCCGGGGAAAAATCACGGCTGCCGCCGGGCGGGTGAAGGCCTTGAATCCGCATTGGGTATCGCGGAAAGGCAGGCCCAGCAGCAGTTTGATGAAGAGGTTGAAGGAGCGGGAAAAAATCCGGCGGCGCAGGGGCTGGCGGACGAACTGTAGCGAAGCATCGAGCCAGCGCGATCCGATGGCTACATCCGCGCCCTGTTCGAGCGCGGCGAAGAGTTTGGCGGCCTCGGCAATTGGGGAAGAAAGATCGGCGTCGGTAAACAGCAGCAGATCGCCGCGGGCGTTCATCATACCGTTGCGCACCGCAAACCCCTTGCCCCGGTTTCCGGGATTGCAGAGCAGACGCACCTCAGGATGCGCGGCGGCAAACTCGCTGATCATCGCCGGGGTGCCGTCACTGGAGCCGTCATCCACGGCCAGGACCTCAGCATTCCAGCTCTGTGCGTGCGTGAAGCTAACAATATTTTCGAGTGTCTGGCTGATACGCCGGCTCTCGTTATATGCGGGGACGATGATGCTGTAGCGTAGCCGGCAAGTTTGTGTCTGTGGGGGTTCCTGCATGAGCGTCAGAGTGTCAATCTTGTCATCGACGATCAGAATTTTCGACGCACGCGCGGATGCCGTGGCGTTTTCTCCCATGATCTCAATTCCGCCTACAACTGCGTCCGGTTGCAATCCTGTTCCGGGGCGATTTAGGCTTTGGCCATGCAAATCCTTCGCTGCTCATCGGCCGTACTGCTCCTGATAGCGAGCAGCCTGGCCGCTCCCAAGACCCATACTATTGTACTGGGAAAAGCGGTCGCGATAAAACTGCCCGGCGCGCAGGGCAGTGAGACCGAAGCCCGTATCCGCCCGCTGCTGATCGATGACCGGCTCAAGGAATACACAACCGGGGCCGCCCACGATGTGACTGACCGTGTCTTTGTCATACGCCGGGTCTTCCGCCTGAACGACACGCTGCCGTCGGAAACGGGCAAGCCGGCGCGCTTTATCTGGCGTCTGGGCGGCTGGCTGAGTGTCGACCGCCAGACCCGGCGCATTACCCAGCTCAATCTGCCGTTTTTCGATCCGCAGATTTCCGAGACCAGTTGGTTCCGGGACTACGCCGCTTATTGCGGCAATTCCGACGACGGCGGGAAAGCCTATGCCATGGTTTTCCAGCTCGGCCGCCGCAAACCGCTGCTCAAGCAAGAGTTTCCGGGGAGCTCATGTCCGGCGCCCGGATGGGAGCGGGAGCCATTGCGGGTAACGTTCGATCCTCCGGGCGTGGAAAAAGCCGGCTTCGTGGTGCGCAGCCGCAACGCGGAGTACGATATCAACAGTCAGGAACCGGATGAGTCGAAAGAGCCTGATAAGGAAGACAAGCCGTGAAAAATCTTGTGGAGTATCTTGACGACGCAGCCGTGGCCCACGGCCATCTCTGTGCCGGACAGGTTCTGGGCGTCCGCCTGGCTATGCATGGCCTGCAACAACTGGGCCTCGAAGACCCCCAGGGCAAAGACCGCAAGCGCATTGTGACCTTCGTGGAAATCGACCGCTGCGCCACCGACGCCATCATGGTGGTCACCGGATGCCGCCTGGGCAAACGTGCCCTCAAATTCCGCGACTGGGGCAAGATGGCGGCGACCTTCATCGATCTCGAGAGTGGAAAAGCAATTCGGGTGGCCGCCCGCGAATCCGCCAAGGCCCTGGCCAAGGGCCTGCACCCGGAGCTGGAAAACAAGAACCAGCAGCAGATGCTGGCGTACCGGGAAATGACCGACGAGCAGTTGTTCCAGACGGAATGGGTGACCGTTCCATTGCCGCCAGAGGAATTCCCTGGACACAAAGGCGAGCGCATCGTCTGCCAGCAATGCGGAGAAGGCATCAGCTACCACCGGGAAGTGGAAAAGGACGGCCGCATTTTGTGCCGAGGCTGTGCAGGAGAACGGTATTATCGACCGGTTGAGGAAACTTAGCCACGAATTAACACGAATGACACGAATGGGGAATTGTGTCTTTTGGGCCTTTTGATTGATAACCTCCTCTGCTTAGGCGGCAAACATACTTCAGTCTTTGGTTTTCTCTGTGCCCCTGCGGTCCCCGCGCAGTCTACGGTCCAGTCTTTTGTTTTTCCTTTGCGCCCGTTGCGTCCTTTGCGGTGGACTGTTTCTTGGTACGGTTCGGCTGATTTTTCTCGCTGAGCTCCGCCTGGGTTTTCTTCGGCAGCTTCTCGAAGACCAATTGGTAAGAATTCCCGATCAACTGTTTCATCTCGGGCTGGCGCAGGGCCTTCAGGTCAGTTAGGGCAACCCAATGGTTGCGGGCCATGTAGGGCGCGGGGATGATGCCCTCGATTTCCACCAGTTCAGCGAATTTCTCCGGGGTACATTTGAAACAAAGCTTTACCGGCGATTCCGGTTCCAGGGGCGTCACGCAATAGATTTTCCTGGCAATGCGGAAGAGGAGGTCGCCGCCCCACTGGATATCTTCGGTGGTGTGGGGCAGTGTGTGACAGAAGCTGCGCAGCCAGTCGATGTGAGAAGGCATAGTGTACCGGCCTATCGAAGGTAACTTTTTATTATTCTACGGGTTCAATAATCTTTGGGATAGAACGGAGGAGAAGATGCGAAAAGCAACTTTGTTCGGCGGCATGGTTGTGATGGCGCTGTTGGTTTTTATTCATGTGCAGGCGCAGGACCATCACCATGCGGCGCAGGCTTCACAGTCAGACCTGAATTCCGCAACCGAGAGCATGTCACACCAGCACCATCATGAAATGGGCGCACACATGCTTATGAGCCCGCTGCGCGTCCCCAAGCCGGGTGACCAGGAAAAGGCGGACAGGGTCGTAGAGCAGGCCCGTCAGGCGCTGGAAAAATATAAAGACTACAAGGCGGCGGAAGCCGATGGCTACAAGATCTTCCTGCCCAACGTTCCGCAAAAGATGTACCACTTCTCCAACTGGCAATACGCAGTCGGCGCAGCCTTTGTTTTCGATCCGTTGAAGCCGACTTCGTTGCTCTACGACAAGACCGGCAACGGCTACAAGCTGATCGGCGCGATGTACACCGCCCCGGCGCGTTTCTCCGAAGAACAAATCAATGACCGCATCCCGCTGAGCGTGGCCCAGTGGCATCAGCACGTCAACATGTGTCAGCCGCCGAAAGGGCAGGAAAAGTCACAATTCTCAAAGGACCCAAAGTTTGGCCTAGCCGGCTCCATCTCTACCAAGGAAGAATGTGAGGCGGCCGGAGGCAAGTTTGTGCCCCACGTCTTTGGCTGGATGGTCCATGTGTATCCCTGGGAGAAATCGTCAGACGCGATCTGGTCGGTGGAAAGGCAACTTATGCACTGAAATCTGGCGATTCGTGATCGGGTGATCGGGTGATCTGATGATCGGATTGCCGATCAAAGTCTATGGTTTAACGCATGAGCGGCCGCTCGAATGATTATTCCGCCGCGCGAATTGATTTTTGAACCTCGCCGCATTCCGATCACCCGATCACCAGATCACCCGATCAACCGATCCGAAACACCATCTCCCTGCCCGACTCCGTACCCACAGGGTGGAGCAGGGCGGCAACCGTCAATTGTGTGCCGCTCTCGACGATCGGAGGCATGAACCGGAAGCCTTCCGGTTCGTTGGCGATCTGCGCCTGCACACCGCAGCACTCCGGGAGAATCACGTTCTCTCGGGCCCCACAGCACAAATACAGCGAGACCAGGTCAACGAACTGGAGCAGGTCCGTAAGCCTCTCCAACTCCTCCGGGGAGAGCGGTTGTTTCGCCGCCAGTTTTTTCTGGCGTTGAATCTCAGTGTTGATAAAGGCCTGCAGTGGATGGAGATCTCGCGGACTATCGTTACCGGCTGCGACCCGTCGGCGAGCAATCCTCTCAAAATGCCGGCTGACAACATAGCCGCCGGCCACGGAGGCCGATCCCGCCGTATCGATGGAGTCCTTCCAGATGGTGGTGAGTTGTGTCACCGGCATGTCCAGAAACGATTCAGGATGATGCAGTCTATTGGCCCGGCTCTTCTGCACCGCCTGAGCATCGAGGATGCCCCATCCAGAGTCGTGCAGGGCGATGGCCTGCAGCATCTGCGCATCGGGCCGGGGAAACTGCGGCGCACAAAGACGGGCTGCCAAAGCGCCCGCCAAGGCGGCGTGGGACGGCTGGGTAATCAGCCAGCAGCGATCGTATCTCTGCTTCTGCATGCGCTCCACGACCGGCCACGCGGATAGAGGTTCTTCCGGGCGTTTTTCCGAAGAGCTTCGGGGCCCATGCTCTACAGGGCGAAGAATCATGCGCGTGGACGGCGCTTGGCCACCCGGCCGGCCGCAGCCGCGGCGGCTGGACCACTGCTCGAAGGCGGTTTTCGCGTCCCGTCGAGCAATTCCTTCAGGGCCGCAGCGTTGTTTTGGGTTTCATTCCGGGAGGCATAGAGCAACGTTATTTTGGAGTGCCGTTCCAGCAATGCATACAGCCTCTCCATCTCGGCATCTGCTTCCCCGGTGGCAAGTTCCTGAAAGTAGCGCTTCTTAAAGAGCAGCCAGTTCGAGCTCGCGTGAAACCATTCGCGCAACTGATCGGAAGGCGCAAGACTTCGCAGCCAATGATGCACACGCGCCTGATCTTTGCTGACGCCACGCGGCCACAGCCGGTCGACGAGCACGCGCTGCCCGTCGGAAGGAGCGGGTTTTTCGTATGCACGCTTGATAGCAACCGTCATGCGTAGCCACCGGCAGGGGGGTTCCCAAAAGCCTGCCCACCAGAACATAATAGTCACTTGAAGCAAAAAGCGTCCATACTCATTTCCCTCGCGCTGCTGAGTTTGCTGGCGGCCTGCGGCGACGATTTTTCCAAGAAGACCGATGCTGAACTGGGCCTGAATGAACAGCAGGCCCGGGGCAGAAGGGTCTATCACGTCCACTGCGCCGCCTGCCATGCCGCCTATACAACGTCATCCTCGAAAGGCCCGAGCATGAAAGGCCTCTATGGCCGGCAATATCTGCCCAGCGGACTGCTGGCCAACGACCACTTTGTGGAACAATCTTTCGTGCGCGGCCGCAGAATGATGCCGGCCCTGGGCAATTCCATGTCACAGCAGGATGTGGGCGACGTGATCGCGTATCTGCATACGCTGTAGAGTAGCAATTAGCAATGAGCATTCAGCACTCAGCATTCAGCCATTGCAACAGATTGGTAACTGCCAAAATTGGTAATCGGGTAATTGAAAGGCTGCATCATTGTGCGCTTGATCGACTCGCAGTGAAACGGCAATTGGCAAGAAGCACTAAGCACTAAGCACTAAGCACTCAGCATTTAGCACTCAGCCAAGAGGCAGATTGGTAGCTCCCTAAATCGAGTTGTCGGTCAATTGATGGCGCAGGCATTACACAGCCTTTCAATTACCCGATTACCAATTTTGGCAATTACCAATCTGCTGTAATGGCTGAATGCCAATTACCAATTGCCATTTTCCCTCACGCGCATCGTACAATAAGGTATTGCTCTTCTCATGGCTACCACTCTAGAGCTCGTTCAGATCGATCTGAGTCCCAGGCGCCCGCAGCCCAAGCCCTCGTGGCTCAAGGCCCGTGCTCCCATGGGCGATGGCTACCATAGCCTCAAGAAGCTGGCCCGCACGCTTGACTTGCACACGGTGTGCGAATCGGCGCAGTGTCCCAACATCGGCGAGTGCTGGAACCACGGGACGGCGACCTTCATGCTGCTGGGCAATCTGTGTACGCGCCGCTGCGGCTTCTGCGCCGTCCCCAAAGGAAAACCGGAACCTCTCGATTACGACGAACCCCGGCGCGTGGCGGAAGCCGTCGGACGTCTGGGTCTGAAACACGCCGTTGTGACCAGCGTGAATCGCGATGACGACAACCAGGGCGCTGCCAGAATTTTTGCCGCGACGATTCAAGAAATCCGGCGGCAGGCGCCCGGCTGCCAGGTGGAAGTCCTGATACCCGACTTCCAGGGCCATGAAGACTGCCTGCAAATTGTGCTCGACGCCCGTCCGGAGATTCTGAACCACAACACCGAGACCGTACCCCGGCTCTACCGCGCCGTGCGTTCCGGCGCCCGTTACGAACGCACGCTCAAGCCGCTGGCGGACGTAAAACGCCTCTCCCCTGGAATGGTCTCCAAGACCGGAGTCATGGCGGGCATCGGCGAAACCACAGATGAATTGCTCCATGTATTCGAAGACCTGGCAGAGCGAAAAGTCGACATTCTTACCGTCGGACAATACCTGCGGCCTTCCAAAGACCATCTGCCCATGACGCGCTACTACACCCCCGAAGAATTCGCATTCCTGAAGACCGAGGCGCTGAAGATGGGATTCCAACACGTTGAATCCGGCCCGCTGGTGCGCTCTTCGTATCATGCGCATGAGCAGGCGGCCAGCACCGGCCTGGTGCGGTGACCGCAAGGAAAATTTGAATTCACGCTGAAATACCAAGTACCAACTACCCAATACCGATCTTGCTCTTCTCCGTGGTGAGCTTTTGGTTTTTGCTTGCCGCTCCATCGCGCCGCGTTTCCGGATCGACTACAATCGAAAACATCTCATGGCTGATTCTCCGCAGGTGAATGTTTTTGCCGTGCATGGCGCCGACCCTGAAGTGCTGGCCTATGCCATGGCGAAGTACTCGCGTTCGTCCCTTTCCATGAAGGAGTCGCTGCGGGAAATCAACGAGCAGAAGGCCGAACAGTTCCTTAATACGTTTTACTTCCAATACGGGCACCGTTCCATCGCCGATCTTGCCCATCTGGCCTTTGCCATCGAGAAGCTCTCGATTCTGGCGGCCATCGTTCTGGTCGACGAGCAGCGCTGGGACGGGCAGGAACGCTCTACGCGTTACCAGAACTTCCGCAAAAGCGGCTACCATGTGCCGGCCTTCACCGGCAACGCGGCCCTCAAGGAGTCCTATTGCGGCGCCATGGATTTTCTGTTCACGGAATATGAATTCCTCACCCAGGAGATGCTGCGCTACTATACCGCGCAGGTCCCGCGTCCTGAGGGCATGGCCGAAGACGCTTATCTGCGCACCCTGCGGGCCCGCGCCTTTGATAACTCACGCTATCTGCTCCCCATGGCCACCAACACTTCCCTGGGACAGATTGTGAACGCCCGCACGCTTGAGGCCCAGATCTGCCGGCTGCTGTCGAGCCCCTACGGCGAAGTGAGAAATCTGGGTGAACTGCTCAAGGAGGCCGCGCGCGGCGTAGCCTGGCAGGTGCAGGACGAATCGCTGCGTGGCCTGGTGGAAGAAATCAAGGCCATGGACCAGCGCCTGGCTGCCCGCGCCGAACGTCAGATTTTGCGCCCGGTGAGGGTCGCCCCTACGCTCGTCAGGTACGCCCAGCTCAGTGAATACGAGATGCGGTCGCGTCACGAGCTGACCGAAGCCGCCGCAGCCTTGATGGCGGGCGCGCCCCTGCGTCCGGCCCCGCTGGTTGACCTTCTGGAAGACGAGCCGCTCGAAGTGGAAATCGCATCCACGTTACTTTATTCGGCCTGCCACTATTCCTATCGCCAGGTCCGCGAACAAGTGCAGGCATTGAGCGGACACCAGCTTGAAGAAATTATCAATCTGGGGATGAAGCATCGCGGCGATCATGATGAACCGCTGCGCGCCTTTCATTCCGGGTCGGCTTTTCGCTTCGACATCCTTATGGATATCGGTGGATTTCGCGACATGCATCGCCACCGCCGTTGCACCCAGATCGAGCAGGGGTTCACCCGCCTGCACGGGTACGACACGCCGCCGGACATCGTTACAGCGGGCCTGGGCGACCGTTATCAGCAGGCGCTGGGCCGGACCACGGCTGCTTATGATCAGGTTTCAGCGGAAGCGGGCGCTACGGTGGCCAGCTACCTGCTTCCCCTGGCCTTCCGCAAGCGCACGCTGTTCAAGATGGATATGGCGGAGGCCCTTTATATCGCTGAATTGCGCACCGCCCCGGCCGGCCACTTTTCCTATCGCAACGTGGCTTATGCCATGCACCGGGAAGTGGAGAAGAGGCATCCTGTCCTGGCCCGGCATTTCCGTGTCACCAGGGCTAGCGAGCCAGCCGATTTGCTCAAGAGATAGCGGGAAACGGCGTTCCATTTTGGGACTGGTTCTGGCCCCACTACCTCTGTTTTTCCTTCCAGAAGCTGCTGTTTTCCACTATAAATTCAGTGCAGTTCACTTTATACTTGAAGCCAACTACTTCCTCCCCCCAGTGCAGGGTCGCGCTTCCCCCCAAAGTGACAGGCCGAACGGTCCCCAAAAGTTGACCGTTCGCGGAGACAGATTGGTTGTTGGAATCACCTCAAAAAGTCGCGCTGCTGTTTGACGCTTGCCAGGCGGTCCTTTCCACTTCTGACGTTGAAGAAGTCCTGAACCGTATACTGGCGATTATCCGCGACCATTTTCAGTTGCAGTATGGTGCGGTCCTGCGCCTCGATCGCAAACGCCAGGAGCTCTATGTCTATGCCCAGGTTGGCCTCGACCATGCGGACATGGGGATGCGGCTGGCCATAGGCCGGGGCATTACCGGTTCCGCCGCCCAGTTGCGCCGGCCGGTGTATGCGCCTGACGTGAGCCGCGATCCACGCTATGTGCATGGCGATGAACGCATGCGCTCCGAAGTTGCCATCCCTATCATCATTCGCGGCGAACTGCTGGGTGTGTTCGATTCCCAGAGTGAGCAGGTCGACTATTTCACGCCCGAGATGATTGATCTGCTGACGCTGTTTTCTACCCAGGTGGCCCTGGCCCTGGAGACCGACCGTCTTTTCTATCTGGAGCAGCGGCGCACTCACCAGTTGGACGCGATCAATGCAGTCGCCCGGCAGACGACCGCAGTGCTCGATTTGGATGAACTGCTGACCGTGGTATGCCGGCTACTGCAAGAATGGTTCCGGTTCGACCATGTCACCGTGTTACTGGCGGAAGGCGACCGGCTCAACGTGCGGGCCTTTGAGGGCCGCCTGACGCCCAGCCTGACGATGGGGGCGCAACTGCCTCCGGGAGACGGCCTGGCGGCACGCGCCCTGGCCACCGGCCGCAGCGTCATTGAGAACGATGTCAGCCGGGTAGAGACTTACGTGCCCGGTTTTGTCGAGACCCGGTCGGAGCTGTGCGTCCCCTTGATTTTTCTGGGCGAAAAGCTGGGCGTCATCGCGCTCGACAGCGCTCAGAGAGACGCGTTTGAGGCCGATGACATTCAGCCTCTGGAATCGGTGGCCGACATCTGCGCGGCGGCCATTCAGAACGCCAGCTATTTTGAACGGGTCAAGCAACTGGCCTACATCGATGGCCTTACCGGAATCCATAACCGCCGTTTTTTTGAAATGCGCATCGGTGAAGAGCTGGAGCGCGCCGCCCGTTTTCAGGGCCGCATGGCCGTGATCATGATCGATATCGACCACTTCAAGAAGTTAAATGACGAATTTGGACACCTGCTCGGCGACGAGGTGCTACGCGGTGTGGCCGCGATTCTTAAACTGCAGCTTCGCAAGGTGGACATGGTGTGCCGCTATGGCGGCGAGGAATTTGCCATCGTGCTGCCGGAAACCAGCGGAGAGAACGCCATGACCGTGGCTGAAAAACTGCGCCGCCAGATCGCGGTCCACCCTTTCCCCGGAGTGCCCCGTGCGGTTACCATTAGTTGCGGGGTTGCGGACTATCCGGCGCAGGGGGGCACCCGCGATGAAGTGATGGTGGCTGCCGATGCCGCTCTGTTTTGCGCCAAGCGCAGGGGCCGGAACAAGGTCGTGGCCGCGGCCGAGGGACAATCGATCGGGCAAGACCAGGGAGAATTAGACCTTTCATGAGCAATGCAGGAGTCGGCGCTCCAGGCAGAGTGATCGCCAAGGTGGCTAGCGTCGGTTTGGATCCGGTCGGCAATGCACTGCTGGTGGACTGCTTCAAGCAGTTTGGCGTGCAGGTGGTCCCCGTAACGGGAGACCCGGTCGCCCTTTTCAGCCGGCAGAAATATGAAGCTTGCATCCTGCGTCTCTACGACCCGGATGCAATCAAGGTTCTGGAAGCGGCCCGTTCGTCCAGTTCCAACCGCCGTATGGTGATTTACGGCGTGGCCCGCAGTACGCAGGAAGCATTGCAGCATTCCGCCTATGGCATCAATGCCGTCCTCGACGAGCCGCTGGAACGCCAAAGCGTCCTCAAAGTCGCCCGGGCCACGTATCTTCTGGTGGTGCATGAGCTGCGCCGGTATGTGCGTATCCCGGTGGTCACCGAGATCTCCATTGATGCGGGCGCAGAGAAGAAGATAGCGGCCATGGCCGTTGAGGTCAGCGGCGGCGGTATGTCGCTGCGCTGTGACACCCCGCTGGCTTCCCATGGTTCGGTGCGCGTTAGCTTTATGCTGCCCGGCGGTTCCAAGCAAATCTCGGTCCGCGCCCTGGTCTGCTGGTCGCGAGTGAACGAACGCCTTTATGGGTTGCGCTTTGACCCCACTGACGATGCCCGCACAGATGTCAGGAAGTGGATCGACCAATTCCTGGAAACTATGTAACCTAGTGCAGTGTCCGTTAATTAACTAATCAGCGCCAGCCGATTGTTTTCAACGATATCAGGCGTTTGGCTGCCTAGTTAATTCTGAGACACTACACTAGGGGTTGGGGGCCGCCTTCGTCAGGTCATTTCATGTATACCATCGAACTTCAGAAGGTTCGCAAGACCTACGGCGAGTTCGTGGCCGTCAACGATATTTCCTTCAGTATTGAGCAAGGCTCCGTCTTCGGGCTGCTGGGCCCGAACGGCGCTGGAAAAACCAGCACCATCCGCATGATGATCGGCATCACCGCGCCCGATTCCGGCAGCATCGGTCTTTTTGGCCGGCCTTTCACCCGCGACAACCTCGGTCGCATTGGGTACCTTCCGGAAGAGCGCGGGCTTTACAAAAAGATGAAGGTGCTCGACCAACTCCAATTTCTCGGGCAGTTGCACGGTTTGACGGCCGCGGACGCCCGGCAAAGGTCCGTCGCCTGGTGCCGGCGTCTGGAAATTTCCGAGAAGCTGCAGAGCAAGGTCGAAGAGCTTTCCAAGGGCATGCAGCAGAAGATACAGTTCATCGCCGCACTGCTGCACGATCCGGATTTTGTCATCATGGATGAGCCGTTCTTCGGGCTCGATCCGGTCAATGCCGGATTGCTCAAAGATGTCTTGCTCGACGTCAAGAAGAATGGCAAGACCATCCTGTTCTCCACCCACCGTATGGACCAGGTGGAAAAGCTCTGTGACGCCATCTGCCTGATCGACGGCGGCAAGCCGGTGCTGCAAGGCAGCCTGAAAGAAGTGAAGTCGCGGTTTGGGAAGAACAACATCCAGATTCAATATGAAGGCGACGGTGTTTTTCTGGAAAACAACCCGCTGGTCCGGTCCTTCAATGACTATGGCAACTACGTCGAGCTGCAACTGGCTCCCGGGGCCGATCCGCAGCAGCTCATGCGCCAGGTGATGGAGCGCGCGCGGGTCAGCCGTTTTGAGTTGATGGAACCTTCGCTCGAAGAGATTTTCAAGGAAGTAGTGGGAAAACCCGATGCATAAACTCTTGCTGATTGCCAAACGTGAATACCTGGAGCGGGTCCGCACCCGGTCCTTCCTGATCATGACGCTGCTGATTCCCGCGTTGATGTTTGGGATCACGGTAGTTCCTACGCTGATCGCGAACCGCATGGATGGTGGCCCCAAGCATCTGGTCGTGGTGGCGTCCAGCGAGGCGATGGGCGAGGCCATCCGCGCCGAGCTGGAAGCCGGACGCGGCCAGCCGACCCGCCAGGAGCCGGAAAAAAATGTGACATCCAAACGCAACGAGATGGGCGCCCCGCGCTTCATCATCGACGTAGACACCAATACGAGCGATGCCGAACGTGACGCGCTTACCGGCCGGTTAAAAAGCAAGCAGATCAATGGCGTACTGTGGGCCACTTCCGGCGCGCTGACGGCCCGGGAAGTCACATTCATCACCACGGATCTGACGAATCTGGGCGAAAACTTCGGCATCCAGGAGGGCCTGAGCCGGGTGGTGCGCCAGCAATTGTTGAAGAGTAAAGGTATGACCAACGCGGAAATTACGGCGGCCCTCAAGCCCGTGGATCTCAAGGCCCAGAGTCCGATGGGCGCCGGCGGGCCCAACCCGGAGGTCTTGTTCCTGGCTATTTTTGCGATGGTGATGGTCCTCTACATGGCGGTATTTTTATACGGAATGAATGTGATGCGGGCGGTGCTTGACGAGAAATCGTCGCGCGTCATGGAAGTCATGCTCTCTACCGCCAGCGCCAAAGAAATGATGGCGGGCAAGATCGTGGGTGTAGGAGCAGTGGGGCTTACGCAGGTTGCTATTTGGGTGTGCGCATCCGGGGTACTTTCGAGCGGCTTCTTAATTGCCGGCGCCGATGCGCTCAAGGGCCTCATGTCTCTAAAGGTGCTGGTGTTTTTCACCATCTTCTTCCTCTTGGGCTACGCGCTCTATGCGACGCTGTGCGCCGCCGTCGGCTCCATGGTGAATTCCGAGCAGGAAGCCCAGCAGCTCCAGTTTCTTGTGGCTGCGCCGCTGCTGGTTTCGGTGATCATCATGTTAAACGTGGTCCAGAATCCGGCTTCTCAGCTTGCGCTATGGGCCTCTCTCGTTCCGTTCACGGCCCCCCTGATCATGTTTGTGCGCATCGCCGTGCAGACTCCCGGCCCGCCGGCCTGGCAAATCGCCCTTTCTCTGGCCTTGCTGGTGGTCACCACCTATGGCCTGGTGGTGGTCTGCGGGCGCGTTTACCGGATAGGAATTCTCATGTACGGGAAGAAGCCAACTCTGCCGGAAATCCTTAAGTGGATCAAATACGCATAAACCTGGAGCGCTGGGCAGATAGAATCCTGTTGTGGGCCAGTCAGAAAAAACTTCCGGCCGTTTCTCGCTGCGGCAGCGGATTGCCCTCTGGTGGATCGCGGCCGCCGGGTCTCTGCTCGTGCGCCTGATTGGGTGTACGCTACGTTTTTCATGGGTGACCGAACCCGGCGGATATAGTGTCCATGGAACTGCGCCTCCGGAAATCTATTGTTTCTGGCACCGCGCAGTCATTCCTGCCGCCTGGATTTTTCGCGGCCGCCAGGCCGCTATCATGACCAGCCTCAGTTTCGATGGCGAGTACATTGCCCGCATTGTGACAAAATTTGGTTTCATCCCGGTGCGCGGATCGAGTTCCCGCGGCGGCATGGCCGCCCTCCTGGGCATGCGCCGGGAGTTGGAAGAAGGCCACCCGGTGGCTTTCACCATCGACGGCCCGCGCGGGCCGATCTACGTCGCGAAACCTGGGCCGGTGGCGCTGGCGAAAAAGACCGGACGCCCCATCACCTGCTTCTACGCGGCCGCCGAACGCGCCTGGGTCCTGAACTCCTGGGACAGGATGATGGTTCCCAAACCTTTTTCGCGGGTCACAGGATATATTTGCAGACCGATTCCCGTTCCCGCCGATGCTACAGACGCTCAGATGGAGGACCTGTACCAGGAAATGCAAGAAGCGCTCGACCGCAGCCGCCTGGGGGCCGAAGCCCGGCTGAAGGAAAGGCCCTAATCGCCCTATATGGAATCCCACGCGCGCATTCTGGCCATTGACTACGGTTCCCGCCGCATGGGCTTGGCGGTTTCCGACCTGCTGGGCATCACTGCCCAGGGCATCGAAACCCTGCAACGCAGAAACAGGCGGTCCGATTTTGGCCGTCTGCAGCGCGTGATCAAAGACTATGAAGTCCGCGAGATCGTGCTCGGTTACCCGTTGCGCATGAACGGAGAAGAGGGTACGCAATCCCAAAAAGTGGCGGCCTTTGCCGAAGAGTTGCGCGAGTATTTCCATCTACCGGTCCACTTGTGGGATGAGCGCCTGACCTCCGCCGAAGCCAACCGCCTGCTGCGCGAGTCGGAAGTCAGCCTTGAGAGACGTACGCAAGCTGTAGATCGCATGGCGGCGACCTTGATTCTGCAATCGTTTCTGGCGTCGAGAGAAAGCAAGAACTTCACCACGGAGCATGGTGGTCACGGAGAAGAGCAAGACAAAATCAGCGACGAATGAACACGAATGTCGAATGCGTCCTTGGCGCACTTCGCGGTGGATTGTTTTTTGGTTGCGGCCAAGCGCCGGAGTGCATCTAAAATACTGGTATGACAATGCAAACCGCTATGAGACGCTGCCTGTTGCTGGCCTGTATTCTGCTGGCGCTGGGCCCGGGGGCCGGCAGTCAAACCAGCCCGCCGCAGTCGGCCATCACCGTACACGTTTACAAGACCGGGCTTTTTTCCGGACTTGCGCATAACCACACGGTGCGGGCGCCCATCGCGAGCGCCGTGGTCGATGCCGGCGCCATGAGCGTGCAAATTGTGGTGCGGGCGCGCGATTTGAAGGTCGTCGACTCTGAAGTGTCCGATTCCACCCGCGCTGAAATCCAGGCCACGATGCTGGGGCCCGCCGTCCTCGATTCAGGGAAGTACGCCGAAATCCGCTTCCATTCATCGCGCATCGAGGCCAAAGGGCCGCAGCATTACACGGTAACTGGAACCCTCGATTTGCATGGCATCTCGCGCACCATTGCTTTTGCAGCCACTGGCGGCCCCGATCGCTATACCGGCCATGTGAAAATCAATCAAACGGACTACGGCATCAAACCGGTAAGCTCGGCTGGCGGCACGATCAAGGTGAAAAACGAGCTGGATCTTGACTTCGATATCAGCGCCAGTGAATTTGCGCCTAGGAAGTAGCCTGTAACTTTTCTTGAGAGCGGGAATCCAATCTTCAGGATCGGTTTATGACAAAATCTTCTGTTTTACTCCTCACTTCCGCGGCCGTCGCGGTGCTCGTAATTTCTGTTTTTGCCCTGAGTCCGGCTACCCCGGTGCCGCCCGCCAAGCGCAAGGCCGTGGTGGTCGAGTTGTTTACATCAGAAGGGTGTTCGAGCTGCCCCGCGGCCGATGACGTGTTGGGCCGTATACGAACGGTGGCCGCCGGCGGCGCTGAGGTGGTTCCCCTGGGCTTCCACGTGGACTATTGGAATCATCTCGGCTGGCGCGACCGGTTTTCATCTTCCGCCTTCAGCAGCCGCCAGGAATCCTACGCCAACCGGTTCCGCCTCAGCGGCCGTACACACCGCAAATGGTAAGTGGATGGCAGTCAGGAGTTTAACGGCAGCAGTTCCCGCCAGGCACAGGACGCGATTGCCCGCGCATCTTCCCAGCCCGAAGAGGCTGAGGTGCAGCTTGCCTTGTCGCCCGACAGTAAACTCTCTGTGCATATTAAAGGGTTGACCGCGGGGGCTGCCGGTGAAGTGATGCTTGCGGTGACCGAAGACAATCTTTCCAGCAACATCAGCCGTGGTGAGAATAGCGGACACTTTTTGCGCCATGCCGCGGTGGTGCGGGAATTCCGCTCGCTGGGTCAATTGAAGAATGGACTCTTTGAAGCCGAACTGCCTCTTACGCCCGCCAAAGACTGGAAACCCAATGACCTGCGCGTGGTGGTATTTGTGCAGGCGTCGTCGAGAAGCCCCATCGCCGGCGCGGCTTCGCTGCCTTGGAACTCAGGATCAGGGTCCGGAAGCCGGTGATGGCTGGTCGCACTTGGCGATTTCCTGCTGAAACAGAGGGTTGGCGGGAAACTGGTCGTGCAGCAGGATAAACTTCCGGCGCGCCTCAACCGCGTTCTTATGCCGCAGATCGTCAAATGCCAGAAGGATGCGCGCAAACGGGGCCAGATATCTTCCATGCTCCGCTACGACCTTTAACTCTTTCAGGCCTTCATCCTGGTTGCCCTTGAGGCCGCCGAGGCGCAGCATCCAGCGCACCGGGGCCGGTTTGCCTCCGATGATGTACTTGCCCATGCCGGTCGCGATGTAGGCGTCATAGTATTCGGGCGACAGCGACAGCAACTTTTCCGCGTGTCCGGTGGCGGTCTTGGTGTAACCAAGCGCTGCCAGATTATGTTTGGAAATCAGGGCGGCGTCATCGGCGCGCATCCCGTCGGCCAGGGTGAGCGCGAACAGCGCCCGCACGTCGTTCTTGTTGCGTTCCATGCGCGTGTGCGCGATCTTTTCCGCGCCGTTGAGCGCGCCTTCAAATTGCTTGCGGTTCGGCTCCACCCAGCTCGATGCCGGGCGCGCATCGAAGGCCGCATCGGAAGAGAACATTTCGCTGCGCAGGATGTGCAGCCGGTCGAACTCCCGGAACAGCAGCGCCGAAGCCTGCGCCACCCACGGCATGGGATCATCTTTATCCAGGGCCTTCGCCTGCTCCGCCGTGCGCAACGCATCCTCGAATTTCAGGTTGTACATGGCATGAAAGCTCTGGTCGAGCAGCGTATCGACATTTTGCCCCTGGGCCGGCGCGCAGAGGAAGAGCGTCCCGGCAAGAAATGCCAGGGCCAGCGCCCGCAAATGAATTCTTAATCTGAACACCCTGACCTCGTTCAATCAGCCACTGGAGTGCAGCAGTCTCACAAACCGCCATCGCCCTATGAGTCTAATGCAATCCGCCGGACAACAACAGATTACTACGTTACACTTTGGGGAACGCACTGATGCGCCGCACGTTCAGTGACCATACTGTCGGCACTAGCCGCCGCTCTTCTTGATCACAATATCGCGCCTGGCAGTGCATTCGGTTTCGGGATTCATGGTGGCCACCCCCATCATCTGGTCCTTAGTCGCCCGGAATTCAACCGGCGGTTTGCGGACGCGCAGGGGCAGTCCAATGAATTTTGTTTTGCCCTGCGCGTTGGTGTACACAGAGAGATCGAGCTTGTGTGCTCCGGCAAAGCCGTAAGCGATATGGACCTTGACCAGGGCAGAAAACACGGGCTTCCCGTCGGCATCGACCACTGTAAATTCAGCCGAGCACGGCCCGGATTCGCCATTGACCGAAGGAATATCCTGCGCCGGTTCAGCCTGGGCCGGCTGCTGGGCTTGCGCCGCGCCCAGGCTGACAATCAGAAGGACCAGAAAACAGATAAAAGATCGCATATTTTTTTCCGCCTCTACTTGCGAATTATACTCACGATCCGACGCCGGGACAGGGCAAGCAGCTATGAACTCGCGTGTTCGGTAGAGTGTGCCACGCTGCGAGAATGTGACTCTTTAAGTCCCCCCAATGCGGCGTCATCCTGAGAGGTTGTTACGTTTTAGCCCCCCCAACGCGGAGCCATCCTGAGAAGGTTGTGACTCTTTAGCTCCCCAACACGGCGTCATCCTGAGCGGAGCGCGGCGTTACTGCTGTCGATAACGTCACTCAATGGCGCGGAGTCGAAGGACCCCGAAAAGGCTGAGCGCACTAAGCTACATCAGGGAGTTCTACCGGCAAGCGTGCAAGTCGAGATTGAAAAAGCCACACCCTCTAAGGTCGGCTTGGAGTATGCTTAGGTAAGAAATCTCTTTCAGGAAGACCAACATGATTCGACGTAGCCTGACAACAGTCTTTTTCATGATCGCAGTTACACTCGCTGCCCAGCCGGGCGTGGCCCAGGGTAAAGGCAAGGGCCACGGACATAACCAGGACCAATCCGAAGCCGAGCAGGGCAAAGGTCACGGAATCACAGTAATTTTCACAGTGCATGACCGCGAGACCATCCGTGACTACTACCGTAACGCCAATTCCAATCTGCCCCCGGGACTGGCCAAACGCAACGGACAATTGCCGCCCGGGTTGCAAAAGCACCTGGAACGGGATGGCACACTGCCGCCCGGATTGCAGAAAAAGGTGCAGCCCTTTCCCGAAGATCTGGAACGCCGTCTGCCACGCCTTCCCGACGGATATCAACGTGTGACGATTGGCGTCGATGTGCTCATTCGCGACCGCCGTACCCAGAGGATCGTGGATGTGATTCATGACATCTTGAGGCATTAACTGATTATCACTGAGGTGGTTCGTATGTCTTTTGAACGCAGAAAGAGTGCAGCCTGGTCAATTCATCCGGCGAGATCCTGAAAGAGGAGCTTCTTGCGCCCTGGAACTGAGTGGCTATCGTCTCGCGAAGGCCTTCGGCGGGAATGCTCAGAGGGTCAGTGATATCCTTACTGGGAAAATCAGGTATTTCAGCGGATATGGCCATCCGGCTAGCCACGTTCTTCGAGACTTCGCCGGAATTCTGGATGAACTTGCAAGCGGCCTACGAGCTGTCTGCGGCGCGTAAATCGCTGCTTAAGAAAATAGGCAGGATCAAACCACACCGGAGCCGGGTGGCCTGAGATCGTGTCTCCGCGGCTGATTGATGCCCGGAACCCTCCGGTCTCCTGCGCCCAAGGCATCGCCAGCATTTCACGTAGATCGCTGATTTATAAGACAATTATTTTCAATGAGTTACGCCATGCTTGTTGAAAATAATTGATCGTTTTGGCTTCCTGAGAGGTTGGCAGCTACGATTTCATCTACATATCAAGTTTCTGCTCAAAAACCGACTGCGGGGCTTTCAAGGCACTACTTTCCAAAGACCTCGCGACCAAGAAGCCAACCGGACATCTATCGAAGTGGCGCCATCACTGTCGTACGACAATCCGCTCGGGTACCATCACTTCCTTCAACGAGCAGCTCAACGTCTGTTTCGTTACGTACATTTCTGAGCGCGGAGGAGTCGTATACAACCCTCTTGCCAGTTCCGGTTATTGTCCCAGGGCCTGGCACGGCCTGCCAAGTGTAGGTTAATTTAACCCGTTTTGCGAATCCAGACGTTTTTGCCGAGAGTGTGACGGTCGGGTCATGCGGAATCAGACTGCCACCTTTCTGAATATCGCAACTCGGATGCAATGCAGGTGCGTTAGGCGTGGAACTCTGATGGTGCCCAGTCCGGCACCCGTCTAAGAACAGCGTGAGTGTTAAAACGGTGAATATGGCGGCCCGAAATGGCCTCGTCATCTGATTGCCCTTTCAATTTAAGCCGAGAGAGTCCGAACACTCCCCAAACGACATCTGCGATTTCGCGCCTACTGCAGAATCGCCTTTTTGTTAAGGTTCACTTTGAATGTAAGCCCAACAGTCATCTTGCTGTCTACAAGTTTATAAAGCGGCGGCAGTCGTCCATATTCATGACTGAACGAAATGCCCTAATAGTCAGTGACGTTCGCCTTGTTGCTATGACGAACGAATGTTAATAATCGGGCAACGACAGGTTGTTGAGAGCATCTGTTGCCGCCTTGGAAACGGCTTGCGACACTTTTGCATTCAGCTCGGGATCAGAAAAACTTTGCCCCGCACTTGCAACCGAAGTTGCTCCCGATTTTCCGATGCCCGTGGCCTCCGCAATCTGACTTCGGTCCCGCGTCCGGATCACTCGAATGAAAACCGTTGCACTAACCGTCTGACGAGCCACCGAAGCCCACCGCGTGACCAGCCCCTTGGGCTGCTCAACCATAAATGTCCCTGAACCCTCAATGACATACTCAGGCTGCGGCTCACCTTCTGCGGTTTGTTGCTGAGAAGCGACTATCTCAAATCCTTTCGCACGGAAAAATCGCTCTGTGTTACTGCGGATTATCGCTTCCAGTTCAGGATTGTTGCCGTTTGGCATAAACGCGATATTTGGCCGATGGACAAAGACAGTAACTCTCTTAGGAACTGTCTTGCCATTTCCGGAGGCCGCTAATTGATAAGTGGTCGTTTGTGTGATCCTGACTTGACGAGAACCGTTTGGCTCAACCTCTCCAATGCCAGATATGTTCACTGCATCAGCATTCTTGGTTGTCCACGTAATTGTGCTGGACCCACCAATTTCAACGTTAGGAGGAGTGGCCCACAGTTCGGCTGTTGGGTTGGGGATTTGGGCCATCACTGTTATAGGTGGCGCTGGTGCTACCCCGCGTGCATTATATGCGGCAATCGCAAATGTCTCAGTTTGAACAAGATGCACGACACGAGAGCCGTTTGGCTCCACGCTTATGGATGGCGCATCTCCTTCTCTTAGCAAAACGCGGTCAGCGTTTGTTGTTTCCCAATGAATTGCGATGTCTTCTCCCGCAAATACTGGTGAACGATCAGTCCAGAATCTCACAGTAGGCAGCGGAAGCAAACTGATCTCCTTGGTAACAACCAGTGTTCCAGCATCGGTGGAAATGAACTTCAGCCACGCTTTACTAGCCGTGAGTGTGACGAATGTCTGCCCGTGGACAGTTATGGGAAATGAGAATTGAGAGGGCACGGGTTGGGCCAATACTCCAGTGGCCTGGAACTCCACATGGTCTGCACCTGCAAATGCCCAAGAAATCCTGACCTGCTGGCCCGGTACCGGGTGTTCTGGGTCGATATTTAATGGAGAGGCAAGCGACGGCTTCGCGGCAAAATAGAACAGACTTAATATCCCAGTTGCGATGAGGCTACCAATGACGCCAGTGAGAAGGGCGTTATTTACAATTCGCCACCCTCCTACGCGCTGGCCAGTACTTTCATGCTGGGTCATTTAAAACCCTCTGTTTCAAAAGTCCAGCGCAAAAAAGCCTGCTGGATCGCACAAGTTCCTCTGTGCCGTATCCCTATATTAGTCTAGTGACTCGAAAGGCGGAAAACGTTTCACAATTGTGCTGCGAATCAAAGGCACCCTGCCCTACACTCAGGGTGCGCCCCCAAAGGGACGACATCAGGGTACATCAGGGCCAGACTCCATCTTGTCATTTAGATTCAGATATTTGGCCGGCGCTAACAGAGTGTTAGGGTTCCTTGAGGAATGGCGAGCCCGGGGCCCAAATCTCTGCCCAATCGCGTACGCAAGTCTGCATCTCTGCTTCCAGTCCTCCAATCGTGAATCGCTCGCTCTGAACCTCCAAAGCAACGAGAATGCAGTTGTGTGCCGTCATGAGGGCATCGTCAGCCAATTTTGGCTGCGACTCTCGCTGAAAACTCAAGCGCCCATCCTTTTTCTCAAGCCGTTCAGTAATCGCACGGAACGTGCTGTGCGCGTGACGAAGCGGGATAAAGTAACCGGGAATGATGAGTGAACCGATGGCCCCGGTTTTCTTTGCCATCGCTGCGAAGTGTAGCTTGTTCCACGTATGGTTGACTCTTTTCACTCCGCAGTCGCATGCCTTGACCATGAACTGCTCTTTTACTTCGGCATGTCTGCGCTTCACATCGGCCACTGCCTCCGATGGCAATGCGCCCTCGCCAAACGTCTCCAAGATTGGTTGCATCAGCTTGAATTGTTGGATGGCGTCATAGTCTATGAATGAGCCGGTCTCATCAGGGTGGTCATGGAGATATCGCAGCGTAACCGTGTGCTCATACATGGCACGCAGCAGCTTCATCGCTGCCACCCCGTATCCATTCACCGCGACGAGGACAATTTCCATGAAGTCTTCAGCAATGAGTGTCCCGTAGAAGTACGCAAACTTCTCTATTGGAGTGTTCATCGTCTGCGTTCGGGTGAATGCCAAATCTATGGTGTGGGCAAGCCGGTGCAACCGCTCCCGCCACAGTGGGTGTCGACGGTCAAAGTCGGTCGCTGCATCCGCAAATCCGTAGACGGACAGAGCGGCATTTGCGTCGCTCCGATTTTCCATGAGTTGAATTATACCGCCTTAAACCCAAGAGATAGGCTTGACTACGGCTTCCATCCTGAGGCTTTAATGATCTGCAACAGGCGTCCGATTTCCGAGGATGCGATTGTCGTTTTCGTCTTGCCGTAAAGGTCGCTCAACATCTCTTGCAGCGTGAGAATTCTGATGGGGTTGTTGCCCAAGTTTTTCTTGAACGCCTCGTTTTGTTCCCAGATCACCTTCGAGCCGATGAGTTTGGTCACAGCAGTGACGTATGTGAATTGGGTTGTACCAGTTAGCCTCTCGACTTCTTCGAGGAGTGCATTTGCCCACTTCGGCTTCACAAGCTCCCTAAAGCTTTGCCAAGCAGGGCGTCCTTCCCTTTTCTTTTCCCTCTCGATTGCCTCAATCCTGTCTTTGGGGTCGAAGCCAATCTGCCAACTTTTGCAACTCACAACCCAAACTTTGTCAGCTGCATTACGTATCGGATGAAATCCGATAACATCCACGTCGCTTGCAACGCTGTCCGCAGTTTTGATGTAGTCAGGGTGTGTGTCGGATGGCCGGAATTTCACGTTATGTATCGTGAAAAAGCCATTGAATTTCAGATAATCATCAACGAGTTGCTCAAGAATATCTTCCTTCATCTCGTCGCCATCGTCTCCAGAATCATTGGGGTCCCTACTAAGGCTTCGAACTCACCGACCAATTGTACCCTTAAGATCACCCACACTGCTGTAGACGAAAAGGCATGCGCCAAACGTATCCACAAGGCGCCGCGGATTCAACCTTCCGGTTTTCCCGTTGCGACCTTCGCGTCCTTGACGGTGCATTGCTTTTCGAAACCGGGGGCAGCCGGGGCGTTTTCCCAATATTCACATCGCCGTTGCGGGGGCCATGTGCTCGAGGATAGCTTCACGGACATAGTAGGTCTTGGTACGCCCCGTGCGCCGGGCCAGTTTCTCCAGGCGTTTTTCGATGGACTGCGGAAGCCGGATTGGCCAGCATAACTACCTTTCTCCCCTGCTTCCCTAACCGGGGCTGCGGTATCCCTTTCTTGCATACAAGTATATTCACGGCTTGGATCCTGGGGGGCGCGAACGACACATCCGATTCCGAAATTCTTCACTTACGTAAAATTCCAGACCTCAATCCGCGTTCATCCGCGTAAATCCGCGGTAAGTCTTATCGGGTTATTCAGTGTTGATCAGCGCTTCCATCCGTCCCGCCTCGCGGGATCGGTGGTATGGTCCTCTCCACCCGGCAGGCCGGCGGGCTGCCATCCGGGTTCGCGCGCGCCACTGCGGAATTGATGGCTACCGCGCGCGACTGGCCTACGGCATCGAAGAGCCGCGCACGCAGCAGGTGATAACACTGTTGCCGTCCCTGGCCGCCCAGGGTAATGGTATGGCGGAAGCTGCCGTCAGTGGCCACCGGAATATTGCCTCCCTGCTGGTACCAACGGTCGGTGAAAACCTCAAGTTGCACAAACCAGCCGGAAGCAGCGCCGGTGGTTGTGCCTTCCGCCGTGGATTCCTCACCCCTGGCAACGACGATCGCATTGTTGGCCGGTGTAAGCAGCCTGATACTCACTGAGTTCTCAACCACCGGTGCAGCAGCCGGCCGGGCGTAGATTTCAATCTTTTGGCCCAGCGTCGGTTCCAGGGCCAGCATCTCCAATTGGTAGCCGCCTAGCAGAGGACGAATCGCGGCATCCATGCGGCGGGTCTCTTCTCCTATGCCGCCATCAAGGACAACATAGGTAAAGGCGCCATCGGCTACCGCTGACATGTAGGCATGCTCGCTGCGCAGGCCGCGATACTCAAAATACATCGGATCGACGATCTCACCCTGATGCAGAGGAGGATTGAAGTAATAGCGGAACACCGTATCATCGGCCAGCACACGGTCGTTGGGTTTGAGGCGGCCCTCGAAGTACGCCAGAATCGGATCCACGTTGGGCCAGAATACGAACTGGTTGATGTGGGCGGTCTTGCCCACCCAGGCTGCTCCCAGCGCCAGGGCCAGCACTCCACTGATGCCGGCCAGCATCATGGCGGTGTAGTTGGCGCTCCATAGCTTTTCCACCAGCAGCAGCAAGCCGGCGACGGCCAGCGGCGCCAGAAACAGCAGTTCGTAATTCACATGTTTCCAGTAATCGAAATCGGCGCGGGTCTTCCATTGCACCAGCAGCATGATGGCCACACCCGCCAGCATCATCGCAGCGGGCACACGCCACTTGGGAAGCACCAGGGCCGGAAGGGCAGCCACGGCCAGGATGTAGAAATCCACACGGCCACGCACGTAGATGTTCCAGGCCTCGCCCGCCGGGGCCTGCAGTGAGCGGTATGCTGCGCCGTATTGCAGCAGGTGGAGCAGATCATGAAAGTGCAGAGCGCCGTAAGCCGCGCAGGCTGCAAATAGGGGCGCGCTGAAAAACAGCATCGGCCGCCGGCCTTTCCACAAGGCCGCGATCACCAGTAAAGGGAAGTAGACCGCAACCAGGTATTTGCACAGGAAGGCGGCAAAGAAGCAGAGTGCGGCCAGGGCCCAGCCCCGCTTGCGGTCCTCACGCCAGGCGACGGCGAAGGCCCACAACCCCAAGGCAAAAAAACAGATGGAACCTGAGTCGCGGGTCGCGATCCTTGAGACCAGCACCGCCGGGGCAATCATGGCCATGACCGCGGCGGCCCCCAGCCCTATGGCCTTGGAGAAGACACGGCTGGCGAATCCCCAGGTTGCGGCCACGGTAATCACACCCAGAAGGGCCGCCATCTCGCGCAGCATGAACAGGCCGCCGAGCCAGTCGGCAGCCGCCGCCATGGCCGGCCACAGATACCAGCCAAAGCTCCATTGCAGCGGCGAGGAGAGCGGCGCCTCAAAATGACGCCCAAGAAACATGCGGCCATAGGCGACATAGATCGATTCATCCATGTAGGCCGTGGAGTAGAGAGGTTGTAGCATGCGCAGCCATCCGGCAGCCACCAGCACAAACAGCAATGCAAAAGTCCGCTCCATCCGGAACTGGTCCCGCTGGCCCGGGTGGGCCGGAGCAGCGGCCTGGCGGGACCCGGTGCGCCGGGGAACCCGCGTCGAAGCCGGATCAGTGCTTAAAAATAATGACGCCATGAGAACCTAAACAGATTGCGCTGAAAAGCGTTGTAAACGTTCAGGTACTCATAGCCAAAACGCAATTCCTCGGTGGCGGCCGCCCTCCAGTAAACATTGGTCTGAAAGCTGGCGCCCAACTGGGTACTGGTGAATTTGCGATTGCTCGGTCCGGTTTCTACGTTCTGCACGCCCGCTGTCCCCGATGCGTTCCATTGCAACTTGTCGCTAAACCGGTGGGCAGCGCTGATGATCGCCTGATTCAACAGAAACCGTGTCGGACTGAAATAGCCGCCGGTAACACTCGACAACGTCTGGCCTGCCTGATGATCGGCGTCATGGTCAAAGCTGGTGTAATCCACGCCATACGCCACGCGTAGGTACGGACCCTGACTCCGCAAGGCCTTGCCCACTTGGCCCTGCAGGGAGTAGCGCCGGTTCGAATCCAGCGCTCGTCCGGTATAGACGCCATCGGTGTAGCCCAGCGAAAGATCATATTTGTGGGCCGCATTCTCATAGCTGAAACCCACGCTGCCCAGGTTGGAGCGTACCTGGCCAAAGAGTACTCCTCCGGCGGAATCGCCCCGGGTCGAAAGCAGAGACTCCTGGACCGGCTCCCGGTCGAAGGCCAGCTTGACCGCAGTGGATGAGGAGGGCTTGTAGCGGACTCCCGCGCCGCCTTCCAGGTTGACGGGCACGTTGTTGAAGACCTCGGCCCCGATCTGGAAGTGCGTGGTCAGATTGTCGTTCATTTCCGTATCCAGGTTCGTGCCGAAGTAACTGGAATTGAAGCGGCGTTCCCGCGCGTCCCAGAGCGTGGGCTGGTAGACAAAAGTCGCGCGATTGGCCGGCCCGAGCTGGGTGGAAATCGCTGTGTCGAAGCGGTAGAAATCCAGTTCTCCGCGCTCCGCCCGCGTCGAGAACCCGGTTTCAATATAGGTCCCGGCGCCCCGGCGGATTTCCTGCCGCGCCTGATCGAACTCCGGGCCCGGCGTGCCGTCAATGGACCTGATGGCTCCACGCGCCTCGGCGTACTTTTTCAGTCCAATGTCGGCGCGCGCCAGCGTGAGGGCCACTGCGGCGCTCGAAGGTTCCGCCTCCCGCGCTTGCTGCGCCAATACACGCGCCTCCTTGTAGCGGCCTTTCCAGTTGAGAATCTCAGCGGCGCCCTGTAGCGCGGCGGTATTGCCCGGATCTTTGGCCAGCACGTGCTGGTAGATGGCCAGAGATTCCTGCGAACGGCCTTGCCACGCCAGCAACTGTGCTTTGCCGGTCAGCGCCCGAGGCTCTTCCGGGTACCGTTCAAGGACACGCTCATATTGCGCCAGCGCCTCCGAACGTGTCTCCCGGCTCCAGGAGAGCACCTCCGCGGAGGCCATCAGCAGCTCTTTATTTTGGGGGTCGCGCTGCAACCCTTCGGCAAACAACTGCAGCGCCCGAGGGCGGGTGGAAGTCGCCCAGCTTAGCATCTGGGCCAGCTTGACCCGGGCCACAGCCTGCTCCGGATGCGTCTCGACCACCGCTTGCAATTGACGGACGGCCTCATCGCGGTCCGCGGGCTTCCAGCTCAGAACATCGCCGTAGGCCGTGCAATACTCCGGATTATGCCCGCTTTCGCCGCAGGCGCGATGCAGCAAGTCCAGCGCCTGTGCGCGCTTTCCCGCCTGCCAGCTCAGGATGCGCCCTAGCTGGTACATTGACGGAGCATTGTGGGGCTGCACCACCACCAGCCGTTCGAGAAATGGAGTGGCTTCCCGCCACTCGCCCTTGGCTTGCAATAGATCGGAAATCGAACCCAGAGCAACGGCATTCTCCGGTTCACGCTGCAGCAGGGCGCGGTACATCTCAATCGCCTCAGCGCTATGGCCTGCATCCGCCGCAGCGCCCGCCTGGTCAAGCGTAGGAACGCCTGGTGCCCCGGTTTGGGCAGTTGCGCCGGTCGTCAGAAGACAGAGAAAAATAGTTGTCACAACGCTTTTCATGAGGCCACCTCCTCCGTCTGGCTGGAGTGAGTGAGTTTGAGCACCTGCCCTTCCTGGGGTGCAATGTGCCAGAAGAGATATTTGGTAATCGCATCCTGATCGAGCGGGTTGATGCGCTGGAACTGAAATCCGGTCGCGATCCTGGAATGGCCGTTGGAACCATACTTTTGGTTGCGCACCGATATGCCCTCGGCCTGCACCAGGCACCCAGGAAGCTGCATCTCCATCTGCACCACAGTTCCGGGTTCAATTCCGCTTTCCAGGGTCATGGAAACGCCCGAGCGGTTGAGGTTACGCGCAAACTGCTCGTGGGTAACTATGTTGCCTTGGCGGTCAGCATAGGTAACGCGCATGCGGACTTCCAGGCGCGCCGGGAAGCGATAGCTTTGCCTCATCTCCTTGCGCGTGAGCGACCGCGCCACGACCGTGGAGATCATACCGATGAACACCACCGCCCACACCAGATTCACAGCCAGTGCCCAGAAGAAGTATCCCCAGAGCGGCACTTGCCCGATGCGGATAGCGCCCGCAACCACCGACATGGCCAGAGACGCCAATACAACAAGGGGCAGCAGGACTTCGGAAACCCGGGCGGCGGATGCACGGGCCTTCGGAGTCACCGAGAATGGGCTGTTGCGCTGGAAGATACCTGAGATGGTCCTCATCAGCACATGCATCTTCAGCAGATTGAAACGCTCCCCCAGCCAGAAATTGCGGAGACCGCCCTGCAGAATCACCGAGCACGCCAGGTTCAGCAGGAAATAGGGCAGGAAGTTGCTCGCATACGAGAGCGGGTCGGTCACCATGACAAACACGCCAAAGAAAAGCGAGATGATGGGGGTGAGCACCATGAACAGCTTTTGGTAGCTCATCCAGTAAAAATAGAGGGAGCTGAAGTAGCAGAGCCTCTGCATAGCAGACAGTCCTCGGCTGAACAGAGGGTTCTCGGTCCGCATCACCTGCATGTTGCCATGGCCCCAGCGCTGCCATTGCGTGGCGAATCCCGTGAATGTCTGGGGCGCGAGCCCGCGCGCCAACGTGCGGTTGACATAGAGCACCCGCCAGCCCTGCTTCTGCAGCCGCATGCTGGTGTGCATGTCTTCGGTGATGCTTTCGGTCGGGAAGCCGCCGATACCTTCCAGGGCCTTGCGGCGCAGCATGCCCGGGCTGCCGCAATAGAAGGCCGCGTTGTGGCGGTCCTTTCCGGGCTGAATGATGCTGAAGAACAATTCCTGCTGCTGCCATCCAATACGGCTGGCCCAGTCTACTTCGTGCTGGAAGGAATCGAGATTGTAGAAATCCTGTGCTCCCTGGACGATGGCAACCTGCTCATCGGCGAAGAAGCCGATCATTTCGTCAATCAACTCCGGCAAGGCCACATGATCGGCATCGAGCGTCACCAGAAACTCTCCGCTGGTGTGCTGCAGCGCGTGGTTCAGGTTCCCGGCCTTGGCGTGGTCGCGTTCCTCCCGCGTGATGTAACCGCAACCGAATTCCTCCGCCAGTTGCCGCACCGCGGGGCGGTTTCCGTCGTCCAGCAAGAACGTCTGGTGCGGATAACGTATATTCACCGCACACAGGACCGTTTCCCGCAGAAGCTCTACCGGCTCATTGTAAGTAGGAATCAGAACATCGACCGTCCGTTCCACCAGAGGACGGGGGCGCGCATAGACCGTTGGGTTCCAGGTCACAAAATAGAAGAGAGCGCTTTCGATGAAGCTCAGGGCCTCCACTGCCAGAAAGGACCAGAAAAAGGCGCGCGCCGCTGGGTTCATGGTGTGCAGAGCACGCCACCAGAAATAGCGCACCGTAAAGACCGTGGCCAGCACCACCAGAACGCGGGTAATCGCCAGCTTAAACTGCCGGCTGGGCGAAAGCTTTTCCATCGGCTTTGCAACATATCCTTGAGGCATCTCGGCCCCGCGGGCGCCGCTGGATACAACTGGCCCGGTTGAGGAATCAATCGTGGGTTTCATGTCTCGGCATCCTTCTGCCCCCTGTTTCTGTTCCTAATGATTAAGGCGTAAATTTCGCGGAGAAAGAACCATGAATTTGAAAGAATCCGGATTCCATTGCCAAACTTCTCCTGGGGACGCATCTTTACCCGCTCCAACCCGATCAACTTGATAGGTTCCAAAACGAGGATGGGGTGTCCACTCTTCTCTTGGGAACGTCAACCTTTATTTCTATTTCGGCTTCTCTCGGAAAGAACTGAGGTGTTAGCTCCAAATATTACACTGGTACATGTCCAATGCGGCGATAATTATCAATTAATTACTGTACTATTTCTAATAATTATATTGTCCTAATGCAACTTAAGTTTGACTGGCAATGTCCCTGGGGAACCAATTGAATATATCTAAGTAATTGATTCAAAATGGCTTATATGGAAACAAAAGCGGACGGCCGGAATAGCGAACCGCTGCGCCACCCAAGTTGCGTCAGTTTTGTTGCAGCACGGGCGCCACGGATCGTTGCTCACCGGTGCTGTGACCGATTGAATTGGTAATGCCGCCCAAAAAAGTAGGCTGGCATTTCCGATGTCCCGATCTACCAGAATTATTCTTCGCCCCGTCACCGCACCATTCACTGCTTACCGGTGGGTCTGTGTAAGGGCTTGGATGCCGCCGGCGAACTCACTTTCGTCACACAGCGGTTGACCAGCTTCCATGAGTCACCTGATTTCTTCCACAGGTCCACCACAAAAAACTCTCCGCTGTCCGGCTTTCCCTTGTAGGTGGCCTGCAGTGACCGGTCGAATACCACCATGGCGGAGTCTCCGAGGTCCGTGGCCCAGAACTGGCGCACCACGAAAGATTTGAGGCTGTAGTCCTTCCCCATTACCTGCTCCATCCATTCATCGCCGGCCAGCGGATCGGCGTTGGGCATGGAGATCGTGAAATCATCGGAAACCAACACTTCTAACGCTGCTTGGTCCTTTTTCTGGATGGCCTGCAGCAGTTGCTTCTCCAAGGCGCTGAATTGTGCGACCTGTCTGGTTGCAGTAATGATGCGAGGGTTGAGCGGCGGCTTGACCGGTTCTTGACTCGGGGCCAGCGGTCCGAGAAACGCCAAAGCGGCAATCATGCGGGCAACATACTGGGTATGCATAGAGTAGGTATTCTCCTGTATGAAATCGATCTCGATTCTAACCAGAAAAAGGCCGCCCGCAAGAGCAGACGGCCTCGCAAGACAAAGTACAGGTCTACAGGTGCTGGGCGCAGGCGCCGCCGCCGGAATTGCGCCAGTTCTGTTGCAACATATAGTCGTGGTTACCAAAGGTCTGGTTGAACTTCGCCTTGGCCGAGGTACCGGCTGCGGTGCAAAGACCGTTGGAGTTACAAGTGCTTGTGGCCCCGAAGTTGAAGTTGCACTTGTCGCCGTTTTCTTGGCCGTTGGAATCAAACCAAGCGTTCAAATCGGGATCGGAGATGGTCTCTTCGAGCTCATGCGAGATCACGTTGGCCATGCCGTCGATGCCGCCCTGGCCTGTGGCCGCGCTGTTGGGGCCGGTCGTCTGGATCTCGCAGCCACTGGGGCAGCGGTCCACGTTACCCACGAACGAGTACTTGATGTCGGACCCGCTGAGCGTAGCATGCGTATGGAACCCGCAATACTGCGTGCAGAAGCCCGAGGTTTCGTTAATGTTCGAAGAAGTGAGCACGAAATACACGCCGTTGGGATCGTTGGGCAGGGCCCGGCTGGAGATCGCGTTGCCGACCGTAGAGCGCAAGCTGGTGTCGGTCAGGTTGGTTGTGGAACTGACAATCGTGCTCCCGCCAAAGCTCACATTTCCGCTTACGTTGCCGGTAGTATCGCCGTAGGTGGAATTCACCTTCTCAATCGCGGAGTTGCCGATGGTGGCAAAGAAATGTTCGATGGCGGTGCGGGTGGCGGCCGTGTTGGAGCCTGTGCCGTTCCAGTTGCCGTACCAGATGACGTAGACCGGCACCGGATTGCCCTTCATGACCGGGCCGCCGTTGTAATTGATGCCGTTGCCGGTGACTACCGCGAAACTGCCGGGGGCAGCAGGTCGAACACTATGACCTTCACCGGTGGGCTCCATGTTTTGTGCGCCATTTCCGGCAAGTGGTTTTTGCGCGACCGTGAAATTCACAGCCAGGATGACAAACAGGAAAACCAAGACCAGCTTGGTTTTCCCAAAAAATATTTCCATTGTTAAACCTCAAGCATTTGTGATTTTTGCTCACACCTGTTACCAAAGAGGAACAGAGAAAGCCGCATGAAACAAAAAATGATTTAAAAATAAGCTTCTGTTTGTGGGGAGCCGGATATTGGTTTTTTTGAACGGGGAAAAGGCCGCCCGCAAACGCAAGCGGCCTTCGAACCCTTGCAGGATAAAGATCTGGTTACAGATGCTGAACGCAAGCGCCGCCGTTTTTGTTTTCCCAATTCTGCTGGATCATGAAGGGGTGGCCGCCGATGGTCTGGTTGAATTTCGCGCCGGCGCTCACGCCCGCGGAAGTGCAGCCGTTGGCGCTAGTGCAAGTCGTGGTGGCGCCAAAGTTGAAATTGCACTTGTCGCCATTTTCCTGGCCGCTTGAGTCAAACCAGGCGTTCAGGTCGGGGTCGGAAATCGCTTCCTCGGTTTCATGAGAGATCACGTTGGCCATGCCGTCTGCGCCGCCTACGTTGACGGCAGGGCTGTTCGGGCCGGTGGCCTGAATTTCGCAGCCCGAGGGGCAACGATCTGAGTTGCCGACGAAGGACCATTTGATGTCGGTGCCGTTGAGAGTTTGATGAGTATGGAAACCGCAGAACTGTGTGCAGAATCCCTGCTCGCTGACATCCGACGAAGTGAGCACCAGATACACGCCGTTGGCATCCGTGGGCAGCCCATTGCTGAACGACCGGGTCACAATCGAAGAGAGTCTGCTATTGCTCAGTTTGGTGCCCTGAGAGCCGGTGTCAAATATTTGTCCAGCCAAAGTCAGATTGCCGCTCACGTTGCCGGCGTTGTCTCCGTAAGTGGAGTTGATCAGCTCGTAGGGTGAGTTGCCCAGATTGTTGAGGTAGGTGCCGATCAGATTGACGGTCGTCTGGGTGTTAGATCCGGTGGAATTCCAGTTGCCGTACCAGATCACATAGATGGGAACTGGGTTGCCTTTCAGCACCGGGCCGCCGTTGTAATTGATTCCGTTGCCGGTAACGACTGCATTGCCGCCGGGAGCGGCAGGCCGAACACCATGGTCGAAGCCGGTGGGCTCCATCGGCTGCCCTGCGTTAAGTGGTTTCTGCGCGACCATGAAATTCACGGCCAGGATGACAAACAGTAGACCCAGGGCGAGCCTGGTCTTTCCAAAAGACATTTCCATGTGTTTAACCCTCAAACATTTTTGATTTTTCTCACATCTGTTATAGGCACAAGGTCTTGAGGTGTCCAAACATTTCTAGCGTCTGAGCCACCCGGGAATGGCAATTTTTTTCAAATCAGGAAATAATTCCTGCTTTGAGATGAAAGCCTCCCTGCCAAGGTGCGCTATATCTTTAGATAATCATCCGCATAAAAATCGCCGGCAGAATCCTTCAACCTTGCGGCTTGCTTCGAGGTCGTTGCCAAAGCCAACAGCGAAAGATGATTTGAATTCCACGCGCCAACTTCCAATACTTCGCCCCGCAATATACGCGAAGCCCGGCTGCAGAGTGACATCGCTTGTCCAAAGTTTCCGGCTTCCGAAACTTCGGTAACTTCGATCATGTTCTTAAGGTAAGAACGAATCATGAGTGGGATGTTGAATCGCAGTCGCAAGATTTGACAATCCTAATTTTGTATGGAGAAATTGGCCTCAAGGCATAAAGCACCTCCTAATTAAGGGCTAATTCTGACTTTTAGCATTGGTACGATTGATAATTGATGGGAGTTTTCCAGCATTCCGGCGCAAAGCATCATTCGATGTCGAAGTTCTGGAGTGTAATAAGCCAAAATCTGTCCTGACAGCAACGTTTTGTTGTCCGAATTTCTTGATCCACCCCAAAAAAATCAGATGGAGGGCTTGCTTTGCAAAGATACTTCAGGTTTAATGGGAATAACTTTTTCGCCGATTCTCTTTAAATATGGCAGGTATGATTCTTCCGGATCAGTGCTATATGTGGCGAACCCCGGCGAAACCGTCCCAGGCTTTTCTTCATTTTTTAAATGCGGATGGTGTTTTATGGAGTTAACCCTCAAAACTGAAAAACTGATGGATCGCATCGGCTGGAGACTGCTTCACGAGCTCCAGGTCAATGGCCGTCTCTCGTATGCAGAACTTGGGCGCCGCGTCGGCCTTACTACTCCGGCGGTAGTGGAACGCGTCAAA
>Ga0210403_10000265_pt1 | contig 58227 bp, 55 predicted proteins | sample IncBWC19MmetaG_FD_150863 | JGI IMG/M metagenome (GOLD analysis project Ga0210403, IMG submission 150863) | Forest soil microbial communities from Barre Woods Harvard Forest LTER site, Petersham, Massachusetts, United States - Inc-BW-C-19-M | ecosystem: Environmental > Terrestrial > Soil >...
TTCTCGTCGCCGACCCGTCACAACCTAAGGCAGGAGCCGGATGAGGTAATTCCTCAAGTCCGGATCTGCGCGGGGGGGCGGAGTGATCCGCATCCCTACCGCGACCAGCACGTGCCTGGCCGCCACGCGCCTTTGCGTGGTGGCCAGGCTAAGTGCTGGGTAAGTAGAGGATCAAGCCATTTCCTCGCTGCCGCAGGCCGGCGCGCAGCCCGCACAGCGGGCGGAGCGCCCTAAAAAAATGCTCTTTGCCGACGGCTGGGAAAATTCTCCAATCACGCGAGAATGTTGACGGCTGAGGTACGTTCATTTCTTAAGTGAACTGTATTGCGGCTTCAGCCGCCCGTGAAGCGCCATGAAGGATCCCGGCTTTAGCCGCAGTTTAGCGGCTACAGTCTCGAAAAACAAAGACTAAGGAAGGTCTATGAGTGAACACAAGAAGAATGACCTTGGCCCGGCGGAAACAACCTTGCCTGCGCAACTGGTTGTCTCCGGCGAAGACCGGTTCAACGAGAAACACCCACTCGGATTTACTTTGATCAAGTTCAAAGTCGCCACGCAGGATACCGGCGGCGGGTTGTTCATGATCGAACACGGCAACCTCACCCGCGGCGGTCCGCCCCGGCATCTGCATCATGATCAGGACGAGTGGTTCTACGTGCTCGAAGGTGAAGTTCTCATTGAAGTCGGGCACGAAAAGATGCGGATGAAAGCCGGCGATTCTCTCCTTGCGCCGCGAAAGGTTCCACACGCCTGGGCCTATGTGGGTGAAAAGCCGGGGCGAATGTTGGTCGCCTTTGCTCCGGCTGGAAAAATGGAGGCCTTCTTCCGGGAAATAACCGACTCCCAAAATGTCCCCCAGGATACAGCCCTGTTTAGCGCTCATGGCATGGAGTTAGTTGGACCACCGTTAACTTGAGTGATGAAGCGCAAAAATATAACGATGAGGAACCACAAGAGAAACTGCATTCGCGCAGCGGATTCGGAGCCAGCATGGCCATAGAAATCGGACACGTGGAGTCGATCTTCCGGTATCCGGTGAAGTCGATGGGCGGCGAACGGCTCGAGGCCGCCAACCTGGGCTGGCATGGTCTCAATGGCGACCGGCGTCTGGCTTTCCGGCGGGTTGAAGACCGCAGCGGCTTCCCATGGCTATCGGCAAGCCATCTTCCCGGCCTGCTCCTGTTTGCTCCGCAGCGCCGTGAAGATGGTGCTCAAGATGACCTTCCTACGCATATTCGCACCCCGGATGGCGCACAGTTGCCTGTCTTCGGAGAGGAATTGGCCACCGAGGTCGGGCGCCGCTACGGGTCCCCAGTGCAAATGATGCAATTGAAATATGGCATCTTCGATGAGGCGAGCATCTCCGTGATCTCTCTCGATACAGTGCGCGAGATTGCACGGCTCGCAGGGCAAAGCCCGGACGTACGGCGCTTTCGCCCGAACGTTGTGGTCCGTCTACTGCGGCCGGCCCCCTTCCAAGAGGACGAATGGGTTGGTGGTGTCCTTTCATTCGGCGAAGGGAAAGACGCCCCCGCCATCTCCGTCACCATGCGCGACGCCCGTTGCTCCATGGTCAACTTCGACCCTGACTCCGCAAGCTCAGCGCCAGAAATGCTGAAAGCGGTCGTCCGCGTGAACCAGAACAATGCCGGAATCTACGGTGCGGTCACCCGCATCGGCCGGCTGGCCGTTGGACAACCCATATTCCTCCGTTGATGGAATCAGGCTACTTGCGCGTGCCCGGGGTGTAATGAGATTGCAGGTATTGAGTGATTTTTGCCGCAGATGGCTCGGGGATAGGCGCACCGAAGGCCTTGCGCATCTTGTTGACTTCAGCCTCCCATGTAGCCGCCGCCAGCGGCGGCTGCATGGTGATATAGCGTGTGCTGTGGCACGGGCTGCAATAGGCCTCGGTTTCCTCACGGCCTTCCCCTTCCGCCAGTGTTGGAGGATACAGAGGATAGGCGGATACTTCGTACACTGAATCTCCCGCAAGGGCAGCAGGAGCTTCTGCCTGATTGAGCTGCGAGAGCGTTTCCGTCGCATAGTCGCCCTTCCGGACCTCGGCCAAAAAAAGGCCCGCGCCGGCGGTACCTGCCAGCACAGCCATGGACAACAGAGAATGATAATTTTTCGTCAATTGCATCCCATTTCCTCTCAAAAATTCTGACTGTTCCACAAGAGGAAGCTACCCGGCCGTACCCACTAAATACTGCTGGCGCTCGATTCGGCTCCAAAGATAGCCACCCGCGTTCCACGTAGCCTCATCGAGCTGCGCGCTGCCCGTACTATCGGTGGCGCGCACGGCAAATGTATACCGGCCCGGGGTCGCCGGAGTCCATGTGAATTCCCATGTGCGAAAAGAATACTGTCCCAGATCTTCCCCGAGACGGGCGGGCTGCCAGGTCTTCAGCCCGTCCCAAGACACATCAACTTTGCGAATCGCGCCGTGTCCGCTGAATGCGATACCACGTACGTGGACCGCCATTCCGGCAGGAATTGCGGTGTCGCCACCCGGCGAGATGATGAAAGAGCGCACCGGCATGCGATGAATGGGGATTGTTTTCACGCTTCCGGCCTTCACGTCTTCCGGAGTTGTATTGCCGCCGGGCGTATCCGGAATGCGGTACCCAGTCTTCATCCAGAAGTTCTCGTCAACCTTGTCCAGGATGCGGATCCAAGTGAGGGACTTCATCCAATAGGTGCCAAAATAACCGGGGACTACCAAGCGAACAGGAAATCCGTTGAGCATGGGCAATGGTTCGCCGTTCATCGCGTAGGCAACAATGCACTCCCCAACTACAGGGTTATTGAGGTCCAGGGATTTCTGAAACATTCTTGATCCCAGGCCTTCAGGTCCAACGCCGCTTTCGAGGCCTTGAAATTGCACCTGCACCGAACCGCGTTTAGGGGCCGCCGCTCGCAGAAGGTCCTGTAAGCGTACGCCCGTCCATCGAGCGTTGCCCATAGCGCCGTGTCCCCACTGCCCGCCGGCTACGCGCGGCCGCGCATAGCTGCGGCTGTTGCCGGAGCATTGATTCACGGCTGCGAAGGTTTGCGCTGGGAACTTGTGCATGAGATCGGCCAAGCTGTAAGAGGCCGCTTTCTCGACATTGCCCTCGATACGCAAACGCCAATCCTTGAGGTCGACCGCATTGGGAATCTCTGACAAATGCCAACGCACATAAAACGCTGAGTTGGGGGTGAACGCCTCTTGAAAATAGTGGCGCGGCGTCTCCAACTGGATTGGACGGTCCGTCAAAAGAATGAGAGGTACTTTTTGCGGTTCCGAAACATAGGGTCCCATGGCGTTCCACCTGGGATTCACCTCCGGTCCGCTGACCGGCGGCACGGCTTGCTGGCTTTGGGCGGCAGCCATTGGACCCAGCGCTAGAGCGCCTCCGACCGTGCCCAATGCTTTCAGCACAGAGCGTCGCGAAACAGGAACAGAATTTGCAGTGGAAGAATGGGCCATTGTAGTATTTTTTGAACGGCCTTATTGTACACATTCCCGGGAGGCTCAGGTGGAAAATGCGTGCGTCCTGAGAGGCTATCGTAGCCCCCTGAGTGCGATCTGGCCGGTTAGGCGCGAGTCCACAGAATCAGGGCCACACTTTGTTCTTATAGTTGGGCGTCGCCGGCAGCCGCTTGTGCCACGCGCAACACCGTGCTTTCGTCGAAGTGTTTCCCCAGAATCTGCAGTCCGATGGGCAGGCCCGCGGCAGTCTTGCCGCAGGGGACGCTGATCCCCGGCACACCCGCCAAGTCTCCTGTGACCGTATAGATATCGGCCAAATACATGGCCAGAGGATCATCGGTCTTTTCACCCAGCTTGAAGGCCGGCGTGGGCGTGGTGGGTGTGAGGATGGCATCCACGCGGGTGAAGGCTTCTTCGAAGTCGCGTGTGATCAGCGTGCGGACCTTTTGGGCCTTCAGATAATAGGCATCGTAGTATCCGGAACTCAGCGCGTATGTGCCCAGCATGATGCGGCGTTTGACCTCCGTGCCAAAGGCTTCATCGCGGCTGCGGCGGTATAACTCAGAGAGCGTTCGCGGGTTGGCGGAACGGTAGCCATAGCGCACACCGTCGAAACGCGCCAGGTTGGCTGAGGCTTCGGCGGTGGCAATCACGTAGTAGGCAGGCACAGCATAGGAAGTATGGGGCAGCGAGATGTGTACGATCTCGCATCCTTGGCGTTGCAGGCCGGCGATGGCCGCTTCCACCGCGGCGCGGATTTCGGCGTCGAGCCCTTCCGCGAAATACTCTTTCGGTACGCCCAGCTTCAGGCCATGAACGGGCTTTTCCATTTCCTGTGCGTAGTCGGGTACGGGCAGATTGGCGGAGGTGGAATCGAGCGGGTCGCGTCCGGCGATGCAATGCAGAATCAGCGCGGCGTCTTTGACGGTGCGGGTGAGCGGGCCAATGTGGTCAAGAGAAGACGCGAAGGCGATCAGCCCGTAGCGGGAGACTCGTCCGTAGGTGGGCATCAGCCCCACCACGCCGCAAAAGGATGCCGGCTGGCGGATGGAGCCGCCGGTATCGGACCCCAGCGTGGCCACGGCGGTGCCCGCCGCCACTGCGGCCGCCGAGCCGCCGCTCGAGCCGCCGGGCACGCGCGAACGGTCGCGAGGGTTGCGGACCGGGCCATAGGCCGAGTTCTCATTCGATGATCCCATGGCGAACTCATCGCAGTTCAGCTTGCCCAGAATGATGGCGCCTGCGGCTTCCAAGCGCGCCACCGCCGTGCAGTCATAAGGTGGAATGAAATTCTCGAGGACCTTCGAACCGGCAGTGCTGCGGACGCCCTTGGTGACCATCACGTCCTTGATGCCTACGGGTAGCCCCGCAAGTGCCGGCAGGGGATCGCCCTGAGCGGCCAGAGCATCGATCTTTTGCGCCTGCTGCCGGGCGCGCTCTTCCGCGAGCGTAAGCCAGGCGTGGATCTCGCCATCTTCAGCGGCGATCTTCCGGTAGAACTCACCGACCAGCGCCGTGGCGGTGAACTGCCTTTCGGCGAGCCCGTTGCGTACGGTGTCCACAGTGAGCTGGCTGATGTCCATTACTTTTCGATGACCTTGGGGACTTTGAAGAAGGTGTCATCGGCGCCGGGCGCGTTGCGCATCGCTTCGCCATGGGGCAGGGAAGCAGCGGCCGTATCGGCGCGCCGGGCATAGGCAAAGCGCCGGTCGCCAGGGACATTCGAGGCGCCAAAACGATCGGAAATCTGCGCCATCGGGGGGACGCCGGTTGTATCGAGTTCGTTCAGCCGTCCGATGTAATCGAGAATGGAACTCAGGTCATGCGCCATGCGCGTGCGCTCGTCCGCTGTAAGTTCAAGATTGGCCAGGTCGGCCACGTAGGAGACGTCTTTTTCGGTGATCGGCATAGAGAGTTGATGGAAAAGCAATTGGCAATTAGCAAATAGCAATTGGCAAATAGCAAATAGCAATTGGCAAATAGCAATTGGCAAATAGCAATTGGCAAAAGCAGTAAGGGCCGCAGAGCAAGTAAGAATTTCCAAATACCAAATACCAAATACCAACTGCTAATTGCCAACTGCTAATTGCCAACTGCTAATTGCCAACTGCCAACTGCTAATTGCCAACTGCTAATTGCTTTCTACCGGTTTTTCGATACCGGCTGAAAATGCACTTCCTTGACCACCGGCCCCAGCAGCTCGGAAAACCCGGAAATGTAGCGGGAAGTAAACGCTGCCAGTTGGTATTTCCAGGTCGTGTCAGGCACTTCCACGATCAGCCGGCCTTCGGTGAATTCGAGGGCGCGGGTGCGGGCGGCTATCTCTGCGCCACAGACCACCGGCCAAGCGAGTACCGGAGCTTCCCGGGGCGGCTGTGTCTTCAGGAAGTCGCTCATGATGTGCCGCAGCCCGCTGCGAATCGGTTCCATCAGCTTGATTGTAACATCGGAAAAACCCTTCACCACGGAGGCACGGAACAGCCAGGCTTCAACCCAGAGCCATACCACTGGTCCCGCGAGGCGGTAATGGTAGAAACACTGGCTAACACTTGAGTGTCCCTTTACCGGGCATCCGGCGGTTTAGCATTGGCATTTCCGTTCAGGTACAGATCGAACCAATAGACCTGCCAGTTCAGGCTCTCGACCAAATGGATCGGTTCTCCGGTCCTGGTAAGGTTGTGATTTTCACGCGGGAACAGCACCAGTTCCGAAGGCACGCCGTAGTGTTGCAGGGCGCGGAACCACTGTTCACCTTGCTCCAAGGGCACACGGAAATCGAAGTCAGAGTGCAGGATGAGTGTGGGCGTGCGGACATTGCGGGCGTATTTGAGTGGCGAGGCCTCCCAGTATTGGTCGAAATCGTCAAAGAGGATGCCTTTGAAATAATCCTCGTGGCCGTAAGCGCCGTCGCGCGTGCCTTCATCGCTGATGAAATTGGAGATCGACCGGAGCGTGACTGCGGCCTTGAAACGGTTGGTGTGCGAGACGATCCAGTTGGTCAGGTAGCCGCCGTAGGAGCCGCCTGTGACCCCGAGTTTCTCAGCATCCACCCAGGGATATTGTTTCAAGGCGGCGTCCACGCCGGCCATCACGTCCTGGTAGTCCATCACGCCCCAATTGTTGATTTCACCACGCTCGAACTTTTCTCCGTAGCCGGTTGAGCCGCGCGGATTGCAGAAGAAGACCGCCCAGCCTTTGGCCGCCAGGACTTGAAATTCATGCGACCAGTCCACGCCGTACATGCCTTCCGGGCCGCCGTGGATGACCAGGATCATCGGATACTTTTTCCCCGGCTGCCAGCCAAGTGGCTTGACGAAGAACCCATCGACCGCCCAGCCGTCCGTGCTCTTGTACGGCAGGCGTTCCACCGGCTGCAGCTCCAGTTGCGCCCACAGATCGCTGTCGAGGTGAGTGAGCTGGCGCTCGCCCTGGCCATCGAGGTTCGAGATATAGAGATCGTCGGAATGCTGAAAATCACTGGCCAGATAAACCATTTTGCCGGCCGCCGCATTGACATCGAGCGAACGCAGGCCGCGTGCGCCGGAGGTAACGGCGGCAAACGTATGCGCCCCAGGATCGGCGCGAAAGATCTGGGTTTCGCCTTTCACGCCGGCCAGGAAAAATATCGGGCCCGAGATCGGCCATTGCAAGTCTGTGGCAATGAGGTCGAGGTCTTTGAGGGCGAGCTGCGAGCGGGCGCCGCCTGCGGCGGCGGCGACGTAGAGCTTGGGAAATTGGTGGCGCGCGGTTTGGCCGGCAAAGAGAATCTGGCGGCCATCCGGAGACCAGCGCGGGCTTTCGTCGTTGAAGTCGTGGTCGGAAATCTTGGTCAGCGGGCCGCCGGCTGCGGGTATGGTCCAGACATCGGTGTTGTCGTTGTTGTCATAGGCCCGGCCCGAGCGGTCGGAAACAAAAGCGATGCGCGTTCCATCGGGTGACCACTGCGGGTTGGTGTCTTCCCAATCCTGGCCGTCGGTGATTTGCCGGGCTTCACCGCTGGGCACATGGATCACCCACAGGTGGCGCCGTTTATCGTCGAACCATCCGGTATCGTTGAATTTATAGCGGATGTGCTTGTAGTGACGGACATCGCTCTTGCGGGCCGCAGGAGCGGCGGAATCCAGGGGGCCAACCGCGCTCACGGCTACCATGCGGGTCCCATCGGGTGACCACTGATAGCTCTGCACCCCGTTCTTCATCTGCGTAAGGGCGATTCCTTCGCCCCCGCTGGCCATGGAAAGAAGAAAAATATTCGGCTTGGATGGCTCTATAGAAGAGGCGTCGGTGTTGCGCGAGGAGAGAAACGACAATGTCTTGCCATCCGGACTCCATCGTGGGGCGTTGGAGCTGAAGCCCTGGGCGCTCAACCTGCGCGGAGCTACGGAGCCATCCGCGGGGACCAACCAGATTGAGGAGTCACGGCGGTTCTTCTTCTGGTCTACCACGGTCTGGACGTAGACAACGGATTTACCGTCCGGCGAAAGATGCGGGTCACCCGCGGAGATGAACGAGAAGTAGTCCTCGGGAGTTACTCCGCGCTTCGTCTGCGCGTGGGTCGAGCTGGTGATGAAGAGCAGGCTGGCAACAATAACGATAAGGAAGAGGAACGCTTTTCTCATGACGGCGAGAACTTTAACATACGGAGAAGCGGGCCGGGAAGCCTTTCACTTTGACGCTCCGCTCAGACCGCAAAAGAGAATTGGTGGAGACTGATCGCCCAGTGCGGAGCGCAAGGCCCTCTGCCGGGCGCGCGTTTCATGCTATCTGAATCGTGCAACTGGATTGCGCAAGCTGAATAAGAATGAAATTCAGGTCTGGTCCTATTCCATGGCCGTAGTGCCGTGCGCCGGCTACCGCATGGTCCGTGAATCGGCAGATGGAAGGCTCGAAGGGCCTCCTCGACATGCCGCAACCCAGAGGCTGCGCTTGAAGCGTGCGTCTTTAACTTTATTTCGAGTTCAAAAGATCTGGCTGCCTGGGAATTTCGTAAAATTAGAACTTTAATATTTAACATCTGACACCAAACGGCTCCAAGCCCTTGGGGATAAACTGTAATTGATTGAAAATAAAACACATAATTTATGGCTAACCGGAAGTTGTTCTAATATTAGAATTAATTAATAATAGTTCTCTAATATTAGTGGCGACCATAGTAGATTCGTTGTGCTTTTCAATTACCACTGGCAAAGAGCCACGACGTTTCAATGAAAGGAACCGTGCAAAGAGAATCTCAAAAGCTGAATCTCCAGCAGGAAACCCTCAGGTTTTTGAACCAGACTGACTCACAGCGAACCCTAGCCGGCAAGACAGTAAACACTACTATGCCAACCTGTCCAACCTGTTCAAACCTGCCAAGAAACGCCTAACTGATTGAAATTAAAAGGGGAATGGGATCTACCTTCCATTCCCCTTTGAAAGATGCGAAATAGTTCGGATCCCAGCCCCAAGATCCCCAAAATAAATATTAAAATAGAAATGTGATTTTCGGAAATCGTAACATTAGAAAAATCTAATATTAGCCTTGTCGATCTATGCTAGTTTGCCTTTCGTCAAGAACATTACTTGACCTCATAAAAACTTTAAGGAGAACGAAGCGCCATGCTAAATGAACGTCCAGGAACCCAGAAACTCGTGCTCAACCAGGAGAGCCTCAGGCATTTAACCGGCCAAGCTTATGCGGCTAAAAATACTTGCTGCCCGCCGGTTTGTCCGGCCCCCGGTTTGCCATCGACGGTTGCATGTTATGCGCGACCGTAGAAAGACAACAGGAATGTGAGCTTATCCCCAAAGCTCACATTTACTTAGTACTTAGCGGAAAACTCACGGATCCCCCAGTCCGTGCAACGGAGTCAGAGGGCCACGGAATTACACAAACCGGCGCATTCTATTTTGCAGCAGCCGGGGCCCTGGACCGCCCCACAAAAGGGGGGAAATTGACTTCAATTGTTCGATGCCAACGTTGAAGGTTCCCGGGCTATCAAGGCCGCGCGGATGCTCTTAATAAGACTTTCGGAGTCAATCGGTTTGGCGACATATGAATCCATACCCGCTTCCAGGCATCGTTCCCGGTCGCCCTTTAGAGCATGGGCGGTCATGGCAACGATGGGGACGTGCAGCAATGTTTCCTGTTCTCTCTTGCGAATGGCCATGGTCGCCGCATAGCCATCCATCTCCGGCATCTGGATGTCCATCAAAACCAGATCGAAAGTTGTCTGTTCCAGAAGGGCCAGGGCCTTCTGGCCATTTTCAGCCACAGTGACCTCGTGACCATTCTTCTCCAGAAGCTTCACTGCTAACTGCTGATTGATCGGGTTGTCCTCCACCAACAATATATTCAATCGAGGCAGAGGGGCGTTGGCCGGCCCAACAACCTTGACTTCTGAGCCTAGCGGAGCGGGCTCGACTGGAAGCCTCAGCAAGACCGTGAAATAGAACCGGGAGCCTTTTCCGGGACTGCTCTCGACTCGAATCGCGCCTCCCATGAGAGAAACGAGGCTTGAGCAGATTGCCAACCCCAGACCCGTTCCGCCGAATTTCCGCGAGGCTGAAGTGTCGACTTGGCGAAATGCCTCAAAGATGACCAGCTGCTCTTCGGCCGGAATGCCGATGCCTGTATCCGCGACGCAAAACTCGAGTTCTACCGCACCGCCCGATACGGGCCTGGCGCCCGCCGTTATCTTGATTTCTCCCGCTTCCGTGAACTTGACCGCATTACCCACCAGATTCACCAGCACCTGTTTCAATCTGGCAGAATCGCCCACCACATATTCAGGCACCGCTGGAGAAACATCGCACCAGAGCTTCACATTTTTTCCGCCCGCGAGCGTGACAAACATACGCTCGACTTCACCGATCATCTGGGAGGGTTGAAACTCTGCCGCGTGAAGTTCCAGCTTGCCGGCTTCGATCTTCGAGAAGTCCAGAATGCCGTTGAGCACCGTAAGCAACAGGCTGGCCGAATGCCCGGCCACGCCCAGGATATCGAGCTGCTCGGGGGTCTCTGCGGCCTGTTGGGCTAGCTCCAGCATTCCTAAAACGCCGTTCAGCGGAGTCCTGATCTCGTGACTCATGTTCGCCAGGAATTCGCTCTTAGCGTGCGTGGCCGATTCCGCTGCTTCTTTGGCTTGACGTAGTTCTCGGGTGCGCTCTTCCACCAGCGACAATAGGCGGCGTTCCTTGACCCGCATGTTCAAGACTCGAAGGGCGTTCGATCCAAGCCCCACTAACACCAGCGCCAATCCACACAGGATCTTGAACCATAGCCTTTGGGAAAGGCGGGGCTTCAACGAAAGAGAGAACGCGGCGCCCTGGTTGTTCCAGACGCTGTCATTATTGGATCCCACAACCTTAAACAGGTATTTCCCTGGCGGCACGCGATAGGTGACGGTGCGTCCGGGGGCGGCAGGATGCCAATCTTCGTCAGCCAGGCCTTCCAGCTTGTACTTGTAATTCACGTTCTCGACCGCCAGAAAGCTCAGGGCGGCGAAGTGAATCTCCAGTTTGCCGTCGCCGGCCGGGGTCTCCGACCCTTCCTGTATGCGCTTATCGTCGACAAAAACGCTCTCGACTACCACCGGCGGCGGAATCGTATTGAAGGGCAGATGTTCCGGGTCTATCTCCACCACTCCTTTCATGGAGCCGAAAAGCAGCTTTCCTTCGCCAGTCTTCCATGAGGTCGCCTGGTAGCCGCCGTTGAAGTCCGCAGTCAGCAACCCGTCCCGTATGCCATACGAGACGGAAGATACCCTGCTGATTCTGCCGTCCGCGAGATCATTGAGCTCGCTTTTCGGCGTGCGGAACAGACCATGATTGGATGTCATCCACAAGTAGCCTTGTTTGTCTTCCTGCAGGCCCCAGATCTTGTCATCGAAAAGACCGTCCTTGGTCTTGAAGCTTCTTAGCTGCCCATGGCGCAAGCGTAGAAGACCGGACCCATTGCTGCCAATCCACACGTCATGATTTGCGTCTTCGTAGATGCAGTTCGCTGACCCGGCATTGCCGTTGCTGTCCCGTTCAATGGTGTAATTGGTGAAGGCCCCATTTTTGAACCGTGTCATTCCTTGGTCGGCAGCCAGCCACAGACTGCCTTCCGCGTCCTCAGCAATGCTGCGCACGCGTCCGGCGACCAAGCCGCCCTCTTGGGAGAACGGGGTAAACTTACCGTTCTTGAAACGAAACAACCATCGGCCAAGGCGGTCCCCAACCCAAAGGTTTCCCGTCCGGTCCACATAAAGAGCGGCAATTCGGTCTCCAAGGGTCCCACCGCTGGTTATGGTCTTATAAGTCTTGACGACTCGACCGCCCCGGAAGTATTTCAGGCCTGCGGCCGTTCCGAGCCATAGATTGTTCTTCGCATCTCCAGCGATCGCGATGACTTTATTGCTCTCCTCGGTTGTTCCGACTTTGTAAGCGGTAATCTCTCCATTCTTCAGCCGGCCGAGCCCGTTGCGCGTTCCGATCCAGATGCTTCCTTGCCGGTCCTGAAACAGAGCGAGGACATAATTGTCTGGCAACCCCTGACTCCGGTTGTAGGTGACAAACTTCCGGTCTTTCAGGCGGTTCAGCCCGCCGGCTCCCGTCCCAATCCAGAGACTTCCCTCTGCGTCCTCATGAAGGGCCAGGACGCTGTTGTCCGTCAAGCCATCTTTCTCGGTGTAACACTCAAATGTTTTTGAGACTAGCCGGCACAAGCCATTCTGGAACTGCCCGATCCATAGACTTCCTTCGCGGTCCTGGTAAATGGCGCTGATGGGGGTTGGGCGCGCCTGTAGGCCACTATGATGGGTCAACTTCTCGCCCGCCAGGCTGTAGAGTCCATGAGCGCCGGTCCCAATCCAAACGGTGCCTCCACGGTCCACATAAAGAAAAGAAGGATCGTGGATGCTCGGCGCCATGTGGTCGGCGTTTTGCTGATTCACCCTCCACACTGCCTCGTTGGTTGCCGCCCAGAGAGAGCCGTCGGGAGCTGAGGCCAGACTCACGATGTTCTGTTGAGATAGCTCCGGCCGTTCCGTATAGTGGAGGAATTTCCCGGCGCTGAAGAGCCCCAAGCCTTTCTCTGTTCCAATCCAGAGATTTCCCCGCTTGTCCAGCGCCAGCCCCCCGTTCCGGACAAAGTTACTGGGCAGTCCATCGTTGATCGTGTAGTACTGGAAGCGGCCTGACTGATAGCGTGCCAGCCCCCCGCCCCAGGTTCCTATCCACAGCGTCCCATCTGCTGGGTCTTCCAGCAAGGTTGTAATTCCGTTGTTCTTCAGCTCGCCGTTGGCGGCATTGAAGATTGTGAACTCCGCTCCGTTGAACCGGACCAGGCCATCGTCAGTTGCAATCCACAAATGACCGTCGCGGGTTTGAACAATGGCTGCAATCGAGGCTTGCGGCAATCCTTCATAGGGGCCCCAAGCATCACGAACGTATTGCTTGATGGCCTTGGCAGGATCGACGGCGTGTGCGCACGCTCCAACTGCAAGCAGTGTGGCCATCAACAATAGTGCTTTGGAAGTCTTTCGACGAATCTTCAATTGACTGCACCCTCGCTGATCCTTCGCTGAAGCGATAGCCCAAAAAACGAGTTCGGTCGTGATTGAATTAGAAAGTCGTCGGGGGAAAGTCGGCCATATTCTAGGTTTAATTGGCGTACTGGGGAAGGAGAATTAAAGGCAAGCGATGCGATCTTATGCATGGGTTAATTCCCCCCTTACGCTTAACAATCTAAACTGGAATGATTACAGGCGCTAAGATCTTCTGGGTGTCCGCTCGCTTTTCACTTCCATGAGGATATGCCAATCCTAGGAAGATACACCCGCCCAGTCATTCTGACACGAAGATAAAACGCCGGGAATTCAAACCATTATAGCATACTAATCTTTTCCGATTGAAATATGTTAGAAAGCCATGATGTTACATTGATGGCTCGGGCCCACGATTAAGGCGTGAGATGGCCGCAGCCGGGAGTTGGCTGCTGATTGGCGCTGATGAAAAACCATGGAACGCTCATCGCGCGAACGATCGCCGAATGGATAGCTGACCGGCTCCCCCTTTGGTCTCCGGTTGGTATTTGCGCTAGAATTCCACCACCCGCCAATTGGCTTCTGCGCAGGACCGCCAAATCGGCGCGTAAACCTGGGCAGCACGCAGCTCTTAAGGGTCATGATTTGGGCGCGATGCCAGTTGCAGGTGGTCAAGGCCGCTCTTGCTGAAAAAGAAAAAAATCTCAAATGCATGGCCGGTACTGGTGCTGGCGCTGTCTGTGGGCGCACAGGCCCAGGTTCCGCCAAGTGTTGGGGAACTTTTTGCCTCGGAGACCACCGCCAACGGTCCGCTGATGAAGGCCGGAACGGGACTGCCAGTGGCCAGTGGTTCGGAACTCTCCGCGGGAAAATCTTCCGCGACCTTGCGTCTTGATCGTGGCGGCGAGGTGAAGATTTGCCCTAACAGCCGGCTATCGGTGACCGGCTCTTCGTCGAATGCGGCCCTGCTGTTCGCACTCAGCGTGAGTACCGTGGAGATGAGCTATCCCGTCAACGAGCTCAGCGATAGCCTGATCACCCCGGATTTCCGGTTATCGCTGACCGGACCGGGAACGTTTCATTTTGCCGTGGGAGTCAACAACCGGGGTGACACATGCATCCGCCCCCTGCGCGGGAATAGCGGGGTCATTGTCATTTCTGAACCGGCGGGCAGTGGGGCGTTCCTGCTGAAAGCCGATGAATCTGTGCTCTTCGCCGGCGGTAAGATCGGTGGCCGGGGGCCTTTAACTTCGGCCTGCGGATGCCCCGCGCCGGTCCCGGTGCTCCAAGCCGAGGCGCCTGCGCCCACCCAGCCGGTTCCCTTGCCCACCAAGTCTCCGGGGGAGGTGCATGTGAGCGTCGAAGCCCCCCTGGTCTTCCGCGGCGACCAGCCGCTCCAGCAGGTCTACACGGTGGCCAAGGTGAATTTTGCCAGGCTTCCCAACACCTTTCTGCTGCAGGAAAAAGTTGGGCCTGCCATTCCTGATGACAAGCCGCCAAATCAAGGCGAGACAGTGAAGAAAAACAAGCAGCCGAAGGAACGTAAGGGATTTTTGGGCTCTGTTCGAAGCTTTTTTGCATCAATTTTTCGCCGATAGGCAACCTCCTGCAAGTTATTAGTTTCTAAACATTTAACCGATTTTGATGGCGTCAAAAGAGAGTCTGGTTACGTTACAATGGAACTTTTAGGAGACTAAGGCGTCTATACTGGTGAACCATAATGTCTCTGCAGGAACCCCAAGGCGAAGAAAGCCCCCAAAAGCAGCCCGGTGAAGCGGCCCCTGAAGATCAGGACCAGACCGCTGTGATCAGATTTGCCAAGCAATCGCAAAGCACCGCGAACGCGGCGATCATCCCTTCGTTGTTCGGGCCCGGATATGGTTCCTACGAGGTCCGCCCGGAAAACTTTCTCTTGTCTCTGCTTACGCATACCCTGGCGCTTGGGCTTCTGTTTTGGGCCTTCCACCTCGCAGTACCCGCAAAGCCGCCTGAGAGAATGTCCCTGAACTCAACTCCGCTTGAGCCCTACATGCCGGCACATATGGGCAGGGTGGCAGGCGGTGGCGGTGGCGGTGGTGATGCCAGCAAGCTGCAAGCTTCGGCCGGTACCCCCCCGAAGGCGACCATGAAGCAGCAACTGGCCCCGCCAACGGTGATTGTGCAGAACCAACAGCCGAAGATTGTAGTGCCGCCGACCATCGTGGCTGATCTCAAGGTTCCTGTGAGCGCCCAGATTGGCGATCCCCTTTCGAAGTTGGTGGCGCCCTCCAACGGCGCCGGTGTGGGAAGCGGCGTCGGTTCAGGTTCGGGCGGCGGTCTGGGCTCGGGTGACGGGCGCGGACTAGGGCCCGGCTCGGGCGCCAATTTTGGCGGTGGGGTTTTCCGTGTAGGTAACGGTGTTTCTCCCCCGCGTCCGATCTTTCAGCCCGATCCTGATTACTCCGACGAAGCGCGAAAAGTGAAACACCAGGGCGTGGTGGTTCTCAGCGTCACCGTGGGCGCCGATGGCCGGGTCTACAATCCGACTGTCGCCCGTTCCCTCGGTATGGGCCTCGACGAAAAAGCCAAAGAGAAAGTACTGACCTGGAAATTCGAGCCGGCCACCAAAGATGGCAAGCCCGTGCCGGTTTTGATAACCGTTGAGGTCAGCTTCAACCTTTACTGATATATCTGGACTTCATTTCCTGTGAATCGGTCAGCCGTTGGCTTCTTCGAGCAGTCCCTGCTCCACTTTTTCCTGACAGCTGATGCAGTAGCGGGTCCAGGGAACGGCCTCCAGTCGCTTGGCGTTAATCTCCTCGCCGCAGTTGACACACTCGCCAAACTGGCCTTCGCGAAGACGCTGCAGGGCAGATTCCACCATCTGCAACAACTGGCGTTCGTTGTTGCTCTGGGAGAATAGAAATTCCTTGGTGTACGAACTGGCTGCGCGATCAGCAATGTCCTGCGCAGGGTCCTGATCGGCGGTCCGCCCGTCTTCTTCGGTGCGGCTTACCATTCTGCGCAACGCTTGCTGGCGTTCTTCCAGCCGCTTTTTGAATGATTCGAGCTTCTTCTTGTCCATGTTCGTTTGAATAAGCCATTAATCTTAGACGCCCTTGAGTTAAACCGTCAAATTCTTCGGAGCAGATGTCAACGCAGGGGCCACAGCCGGATTGAATCATCACTGGGTCTTTGCATTTCCCTTTGCCAAACGGCGGGCAAAAAGCAAAAAGCGGCCCGCTAGGGACCGCTCTTGAAAAGAGGCATGGAGGAGAGAAAACCCAAGTGGAGGGCGATGCAGGAATTAAGTCGAGGTGAAAGCCAGAAACTCAGCTTGGCCAATTCGACGGATCAGGAGGAGATGGATTGTCATTTTTTGAGGTCTGAGGCCTCTTTTGTTGTCTTTCTCTAATGCAACTCATCCCCCATTACGAAGAAGGGCCCTGTGGAATCAATATAACTATTTTATTACCAATAGTTTATGTGAATTTTCGAAGGCCGGCTGAAAGGATGGCATTCAGATCGGAAGGCATTGTGGTGTCTACGATTTGGTACACAGATGCTAAATTTAAGCAGGGACGTTCTTTGCAGCGGTGCTGCGCTGTTCCTCCATTGCCTTGAGTTTGTTGAGCAGGGCCTTATAGCTGATCTTAAGAATCTTGGCCGCCTGGCGGCGGTTCCAGCGGGTTTGCGCCATGACTTTTTCAATCACTTCACGTTCCGCCCGCATAGCGGCGCGCCTGCCAATTTCAAGCAGCGAGGGCATTTCCGCCTCCATGTCCATGCCCGCACTGACCAGGGAGAGTGGCTGCGCCGGACGGACCGGGTCCTGCTCTGCCGCCACCGCAGGGGACGGTGAAAACGAGGACACGATCGGTTTGTGCGTGGAAAGCTCGCGGATGATCTGCGCCTCATTGCCCACGATGACGTAACGTTTCACCAGGTTTTCCAGCTCGCGGATGTTTCCCGGCCAGATGTATTTCATCATGCGCGTCATAGCATAATCACTGAACATCGCCGGGTTCTTTCCATAGTGCTCGCTATAACGGTTGAGAAAGAAGCTGAGAAAAACCGGGACCTCTTCGCGCCGCTCACGCAGTGGGGGAATGTGGATCGTAACGACATTGAGCCGGTAAAAAAGGTCTTCGCGGAACAGCCCTTCTTCCACGGCGCGTTCCAGTGGCTTGTTGGTGGCTGCGAGCACGCGCACATCCACCTGGACGTCCCGTTTGCCGCCCAGACGGGAGAACTCATGGTCTTGCAGGACATGCAGCAGCTTGGCCTGCAACGCGGGATGCATTTCGCTGACTTCGTCCAGAAAAATCGTGCCCTCGTTGGACTGTTCGAACTTGCCCGCTTTCTGGCGGGTGGCCCCGGTAAAAGCTCCGGGCTCATAGCCAAAGAGTTCACTTTCCAACAGCTCATGGGGAATGGCGGCGCAATTGACCTTGACGAAGGGCTTATCGCTGCGTCCCGAACTGGTGTGAATCATGCGGGCCACGACCTCTTTGCCGGTTCCGCTTTCTCCCCGGATGAGCACGGTGGCCGTGGTATCCGCGACCTTCTCAATGGTCAGCTTGACATCCAACATCTTGGGACTGGTGCCGAAGAGCATGGAAAAATCCGTCTGCCGCCGGACTTGCTCCCGTAGTGGCGCCGTTTCAGCGTCCGGCCGGGGGGCTTCCAGCGCTCGGTCGATCCGCAAATCGAGCTCGCGAAGTTCGACCGGCTTGCTCAGATAGTCGTCGGCGCCCATTTTCGAGGCCCGGAAAATGGCTTCGGGGGTCGTATTGGCCGACAAGATCAGGACGGGTACAGCAGAAAGATCACGCTTGATGCGGGCCAGGGTTTGGTGGCCGTCAGCGCCGATCATGTTCGGATCCAGGAGTATCAAGGCCGGGCTGAAATTGCGCAGGGCCGCCAGGGTTTGCTGGCTTCCAATAGACTGGCTGACTTCAAAGCCACGGCGGGAAAGATGAGCTGCGACGCATTTCGTGGCGACGATGTCGTCGTCAACGATCAGCACCCTGATCTTTCGGTTCATTCCGTTCTCCGGCGGCGACTGGCACAAGCGGATATAGGCTGGGATTGATGCTCCAGCCAAGGGGACAACCAACCACTAGGATTGTACTCTGATTCCACTTCCCGGTACCCGTCTGCCAACTGCTATAACGCAAGCGTACGGACAATCCCTGAATACGGACGGCAGGGAGCCGTTCGCTGGATTCGGGCCTTCAGTATTTCGGCGGTTGTACAGATTCTAGGAAGACCGCTTTCCCGTAATGAAATGGTATGGAGGCCAGGGGCCGCTCATGACCACTTCGACCCCCGGTAAATGCCGGGTGGCCATCTGGTAGCGGTTCTGATATTTCTCAACCTGTTTGTTATCGATGAGGTGGGCGATATCGACGAGCATACCGCCGGAATCTACCTTGCGGCAGCAGACATCCTGGTCCAGGGGACCGAAAATCTTATGCACCTGGACGGACAGGGCGCGGGCCTTGGTCTGGCGTTCGCGCTGGCGGACGGCTTTCTCCCGCAGTTTACTGAGATACTCACTGCCCACGGTGGCCGGTAGTTCGATCTCTTCCAGGGCCTGGCGCAGTGAACCGTCTTTTATCAACAGCTTCAGGTGCATTTCCGCCTTGCCCTTCAGCTTGCTGACGCCTTCGAGGAACCCCTTGCGATTCAGGCGGACGGCGCGCCGTAGCGCGTCATCGCTGTCAAAAACAGTTCCGAACCGGAATGGCAACACGGTCGTGTGCTTGAAACACTCGCTTACCACATGGGCATGCTGCAGCAGGGCCTTTTGGCCAAGCTGTTCAACTGAAATATATTCGCTGACGATAACGGCAAACTCGCCGCTGGGATAACCGAAGGTTTGGGCGTCACCGATGCCCTTCAGACCCTCGACCGGAAATGGACGGCGGGCGCGGGTTGATCCCTGAAATGCCTGCTGCTCCGTGATGCAGTATGCGTACCATGCCATGAGGAACCTCTCCTGTTAGGAAACGATTTGGGCCGGCATAATTATTTCGGATCGTAAATTCTGCGAAGAGAGCAAAACACCATTTTAAGGGCGCATTGCCGGACCGGCGGGTTTTCCGGTGTAGTCTTCATCCTATTCTGACCCAGCAATAAATGCAACAACGACTGTGCAGGAAATGCTGGAAATAGAGAGAATTCTCATTTTGAAGATCTGGATAAGCAACGCTGCACCGCTGTGTATATCATTAAGTTAACTATTTTCAAGTACATGCACGGAATTTCCAGGAGAATAGCTCCATGACCTCGGTGCGCATAGACAAGTGGCTTTGGGCCGCCAGATTCTTCAAGACCAGGGCGCTGGCTGCGAGGGCCTGTGAACTTGGCCGGATTCAATCGAACGGGCAGCCCGCCAAGCCTGCGCGTGAAGTCCGCGTCGGCGACAGGTTGCAGGTCACCAACGATGGCGGTGTCTTCCAGGTGGAAGTCCTGCTGCTCAGCGAGATACGCGGCCCGGCGCTGGTAGCGCAGACGCTCTACCGCGAGACCGAAGCCAGCAGGGAGTTGCGCCGGAAGGTGGCCGAAGAGCTTCGCGCGTTGCGCCAGTTCGAGCCATCTCCCCAGCATCGGCCATCGAAGCGCGATCGCCGTAAGATCATTCAGTTTAGAGACCGGGAATGACTCGGGCCCGGCGCTCGCCCACGTCAGTTTTTGTTGCGAAGGAATGCATCCGCGTGCATTATGATGTCCCGCGACTCCCGTCAGGAGAACTTATTTGGTGGCGGCCCAGTTGCTCTTCGCCATCGCATTTGTCTGGATTTACCGAACAAGTAACCAGTACTGGTGAGTAGGGGAAAGAGTGGTCCTGGCAGATAGGGTAATCGGCGCCCGAAAAGCAAAAGCGGCCCACAGGTCGCTTTTGCCGGGACGGGCCTATCGATCAGGTTGTTTTGTCATCCAAGTCCGTGTCGGCTTCTTTGCCTGCCTTTTTGGCTTCGGATTTGGCGTCCGCGGAAGGCTTCAGGTCGTGAATTGCCTTGCCCAGGCTTTCCGCACCGGTGCCGGTCACCTTGGCTTTCAATTGGTCAAACGGAATGCCTAAATTGTGAGAAACATGGACGGCCGCAACAAACTGCCCCAGGTTCTTGAAACCCTGGGCGGCCTGTTGCAGGTTTGTGCCCGGAGGCAAAAGGCCCTGCAGCTTGCTTGACAGCTTCGTATTGCTGGAGAGCCGGGTGGATACGCTGGCGTTTTCCGTGCCGGTGTGAGTGGTGGAAGACGGACTGGAAGAAGCATGGCTGTTAACGCCCGCGTTTCCATGCGTAGCTCCCGCCGTGCCACCGCCGTGCCCGTGTTGGGCATAAGCAGCAGGCAGCCCTATCGCGATCACGGCAGCGATCGATAAAATGCTCAAAGTTGATGTCTTTCTCACGTTAACGTACCTCCCTCTCTAATTGCTATTTTTCGAGCGAAGAATCTTTCCCACGTTCAGCCCCAGATTGAAAGCAAAGCTGTTGAAATCAAAAGTGACGCTGCGTGAGAACCCAATTTCGGCGCGCCACAGGTGCGAGGAAGACTCAAGCGCCAACCACGTATTCACTCCGTTTTCGCGCGTCAGGCCCGTGCCGCTGGTTTGGAACTGGGTCTGAAATACCCCATGATTGCGTTTGCCGGCAGTGGTGGCGGGGGCAGGGGCGCCAGTGCCGCTCCCCTTGGCGCTGACCTTGCTGAAGACCTTTTGGTTGCCGAAGGGAAATACTTCGTAGCCGGCGCCCCCCACCGAGAAATGATGGACCAACTGAAATTCCGCTCCCTCCTCCAGATGGCTGGCGCCACCCAGCGAGATAAAGGAACGGGTCAGCAGTTTGGTATCGGGGACAGTATTGCCAAAGCCGGCGTCGAAATAGGGGGTGAACCGGTCAAAACTCCGGTCGAAGTGGTTCAGCCAATCCACGGTGCCTCGTCCGGTGCTGAGGCCTTTCTTGGTGTCGCCCGTCGGCGCCCCGAGAGTCACGGTCGAGACATAATTCAGTGTGGGATTCGGCGCCCGCAACGCGAATCCTAAGTAGAGATTTCCGATTCCGTTTACCGTTTGGGAATTGGTGGTCGTGCCTGTGGCGGTCGTGGTGCTGGATATATTGGTGAAATAAATGGGAACGCCGATGAATGCGCCAAAATGTTTATTGAAGTCGTAGCCAATATTGGAATCGAGCTTCATGGTCTTTTCCAGAGAATTCAATTCGCCCTGGAACGACTCGACCTCTGTAAAGCCTTTTTCCGGTTCCGTGGAAACAGTTTGCGCGGACGCCTTCGGCGCCATCATCGACAAGGCCGCAACCACAACAAAAACTCTGCCCAGCAAAGTTGTCATTATCGATTCAATCTCCTGTAGTCCATTCCCTGTCCCTCTCCGTTCACTCTTCTAATAAATCAAATAGGCTCCGCTTGTAAGGTTACGACGGTTCTAAGCGTATTTTAGATAATGGCGCAATTGGAATTGACGTCTTACAGCGCAGGGCAGTGGCCAAACAGGGTATCGGCACTAAATTATTGAAAACATTTGGCTTAAATGCTCTCTCTCTGTGGGAGACTATGAAAAAACATCCAATCCTGCGGGTTGAATTTACGCAATCTCGCAGTTTGGATTGAATTTCCCACGCGGGCTGAAGAAATGGATAAATGAGGTTCCATGAAACAACTGAACACTGATATTCAAGCCCGTTTTGACATGCACACAGCTAAAGACGAAGAAGAGCATGCACGAATCATCCGTGAATGGGCGAGAAGTGTCTGGAATGCTTGACAACAACACCACGCAACGGTTCGAGAGCGGTTCAGAGAGCTGGAAAAGCAGAAGATTTGGTAATCGGAAACTAAGAACTCGAAGTGCTAAAGGCTAAAGGCTAATCGCTAAAGGCTAATTGCTAAAAGCCAATTGCCAACTGCCTCTTACGCCAGATTCATCGCCCGCTTGAACGATCCGCGGTCTTTCATGATTTTTTCCTGCAGCAGGGTGATGGCATAGATGAGCTGCTCAGGGCGGGGCGGGCATCCGGGAACGTAGATATCGACCGGGATCACCTGATTCACCCCCTGCACCAGGGCGTAGTTATTGAATACGCCGCCGGAGGTGGCGCAGGCGCCCATGGAGATGACCCATTTGGGTTCGGGCATCTGTTCATAGAGCTGCTTGATCACCGGGGCCATTTTCTGGGACACACGTCCGGCGATAATCATGAGGTCGGCCTGACGGGGCGACGGGCGAAAGACCTCCGCGCCGAAACGGGCGATATCGAAGCGGGAAGCGCCCATGGCCATCATCTCGATGGCGCAGCAAGCGAGGCCAAAAGTCATTGGCCAGATCGAGCTCTTGCGCATCCAGTTGACCACGGAATCCAGAGTGGTCAGCACCACGCCCTGTGGCTGCTCGGCCGTGAACAGCACGTCCTTCAGCCGCTTGGCATCCATCGGTGTGGCGCCTTCATTGTGGAACTTCTTTACGACGGCTCCGCCGGCAATGCTCTCGTTTGAATGTTCGCCCATAACGTCTCTATTCTACCGGGAGCCCCAACCAAAGACAATCCACCGCAAAGTACGCCAAGGACGCTAAGAAAACCAGAAGATTGAATCGCAGAGGGCGCAGCGTGACGTAGCCGCAACCGAAATCTTTGAAACACAGCGCAACGAGTTGCAACGAAAACCTTTGAAACACAGAGGAACAGAGGAAGCAGAGGGTTTTGGGGTTTGTGAGGCAGCTCCGAAATCGGCGCGAGCCGCGAAGACTCTGATGGACAGGAACGCAGAGAGTGCAGGGGTAGCGCGGAGAAATCAAGGAGTGTGGATGTATTTCGCATTCGCGTTTATTCGCGTAATTCGCGGCCAAATGCTCTTGTTTTTCCTTAGCGTCCTGGGCGTACTTTGCGGCGGATTGTCTTTGGTTGCTTCATTGCCGCGCTATGCCTCCGCAGGCTTCTCCCATAGAATATCCATGTGTCAGACCCCAAGCACGACGATGAGATTCTCGACCAGTTCACGCGTCAGGCTGTGCCTTTTGCCAGCGCCCAAAGCATCCGCAGTGACGAGGTCTTGAACCGCATCGTGCAGATCGCTGAAACCGGCCCGAAAGACACGGTGCTCGATGTAGCCTGTGGACCGGGCTTGCTGGCCTGTGCCTTTGCCCGCGTGGCGCGACTGGCTATCGGAATCGACATGACCCCGGCCATGCTGGAGCAGGCGCGCAAGGAACAGCAGCAGCGCTCGCTCACCAACGTGAGTTGGCAGCAGGGTGATGTGTATTCTCTACCTTACCCGGATGCGCACTTCTCCATCGTCAGTTCTCGTTTTGCCTTCCACCATCTGCTGGAGCCACGGGTAGCGCTGCAGGAGATGAAGCGCGTGTGCCGGCCCGGCGGACGCATCGTGGTGGCCGACAGCGCCCCGGCCAGGGAAAAGGCCGATGCCTTCAACGCTATGGAAAAACTGCGTGACCCGTCGCACGCCCGTGCCTTGCCGCCGGAGGAGATGGTGGAACTCTTTGTGCAATCCGGTCTGGAACCGCCCCGGGCTGAAGTCTTCCGTCATGAATTGGAAATGGAAGAATTACTGGCGCGGTCCTTCCCGCGAGCAGGCGACGATGGCCGCATCCGCAAAATCTTCTCTGATTCGATAGCGACCGATGCGCTGGACATGGCTACCCGCGCAGAGAATGGAAAGATTTACTGCACCTTCCCGCTGAAGGTTTTTGCCGGCACTGTCCAGAATTAAAAAACAACAAAAAAGAGCGGCAGAGGTAGCCCTCTGCCGCCCTGGCACGAATGCCTATAGTTCCCGAATGATGGCGTCGATTACTGTTCGTCAGCCTCGATGCCTTCCGGCGAGGCCACCGGCCTCAGGATACCCATGAGTCCGTCCCGTTCGCCGTTGGGTCCGGCGGTGAAAAACAGGGTGGTAGCTGGACCCGCAGTGCCGTCGGTGCCGAAACGCAGCGCCCACAGACCGTCAATCAACACCGTGGTGCCGTCCGCATTCAAAAGATTGCCCAGAAACTTCCCGGTGACCGCGTTGAAGGCGGAGACATTTCCCCCGCGGAACTGGCCCACCAGGATGGTGTTGCTGAACTCGCCGAAGCCGGGAGTGGCCCATACCACGCCCCACGGGGCATTCATCCACGGACCGTGCTGCAAACGCTGCAGCAGGCGGCCCTCAGAGCTAAAAACGTTGACGAAACCAAAGCCTGCGCCACCGACCGGATCATGCCGGGGCTCGTCTTGCTTGGCGTAGGTCACATAGATGTTCGGGCCTACCCCCTGAATATTGAAGGGAGCAAAGCCGTGCGGGATGCCCTCATCTTGAAAAGCTTCCCGGTTGTCATCATCGCCTTCGCCCTCGCCTGAGGAAAGGGTTACCTGTTTGAAGGTGGTGTCGAAAATGTCAACCTTCCCGCTGCGGAAATTTGCCGCTAGGATGAATTTGTTCCCGCCAATCTCGGCAATGGTGGATCCCTTGTACACCGCTCCATTCGCGGCATCGGGCGTCTGTGAATTGTCGACCGTGATGGTTGAGGCGGCTCCGCCGGCCCAGCCTTGCACGGTGCCATCTTCGGTCACGAAAATGAAGCGCGACGAGGCGCCTGAAGGCAGGATGAAGTCCTTGCTGCTTCCGTTAAACATCACTCCCGTAGGAGACCCGGCAGACTGCTGGCTGGGCGCACCCGGCACCGTCACGATTCCGTTGCCATTGATCGGGATGATATGCGCGGTCACGGTCGCGCCCGCAACCGTGATGGAATAGAGCGTAGAGGTCCCGGCGGCGTTGTTGGAGATCCACCAGGGCGATCCGGCACCACCGCCGACCGCAGGGGCCGCCACCAGCCCCCAGGCGTTCTGCAGGTTGGGATCGTTGGTCTTGGCTGTGCCCGTGTTAGAGACTAGATTGGTCTGAATATAGTGCTGAGCCAAGGCTGATAGATTGAAAATCAATAAGGTAATGCCAAGAAGGCAGGCATTCAAAGAGTGGGGGAATTTACTCATCGACAATTTTCTCCTTGCGAATTTTTAGTGCCTGTGGAAATAACCCGGGTCCTTGCGCACAGACTGGCAAAAAAACAGCAATCGTCTGGCCATTTTGCAGACTTCGTCTACGGCCTTTGATATGTGATTGATAAGCCTGAGTATCCTACAAGGACCAGCGCAGGTGGCAGCGATGCCGAGCATTGCAAAATCTGTAGAAATACAAAAATAGTGCTTCCAGGAATAATATATACCAATTTTTAATATTCTTTTGTTTACAAAATTAAACAAACATAAGTCCCGGCTTCTCGGTATATGAAGATCCCATGAACTACGGATTGGATTTTAGCGATGGATGAGGGCCAGGCGAGGGCTGAGTTTCTGTCGCTGGTTCCGGGCAGTAACGGCGCCAGTTCCATTCGCGTTGATTCGTGTTAATTCGCGGCTAAGATGCCTTTGGTTGTGGCGGCCTGGCAATGTTCAATATTCAATGCTCAGCTCTTCACCCGGTTCTGCAGATCGTTCAGCACCTTCGACCAGGCCAGCCAGTCGCTCGAGTCTTCCCACAGCTCTTTCAGCTCCGACTTTAGCTGTACCTTGTTGATCACGTTGATGGTGACCTTATCCAGCGCTGTGAGGGCGCTCCGGTCTTTCTGCGCGGCCAGCCAGCCTTTCAAACCTTCGGGAAAATCGGGCGAAGGCTTGCCTTTGGCCGCGGCTACTACTTCCGCGGCCGCTAGCGCAATGCAGCAATCCGGCGATTCCGGGAACTTGTTCTTTTCGACGGCCTTCAACGCCTCTTTGATCATCCCGATACCGGAAGACCCTTCGAGGTCGTCGGCCCAATCAGAGGCGTCATCGTTTTCAAAACATCCGGGCCCCCAGGCTCCCATACATGACCTCCTTATGGATTCAGAATGACTTTGCCGAACTGCTCGCTCTTTTCCAGGCGCTCATGGGCGGCCCGGGCATCGCGCAGAGGAAAGGTTTTGTCGACTACCGGCTTCAGCTTGCCGGCAAAAATATGTTTCATGACCTCATGGAAATCGCCCATGGTGCCCATGAATGAGCCCAGGAAGGAAAGCTGGCGCGCAAACAGGAACCGTATATCGAAACTGGCTTCCGGCCCGGTAGTGGCCCCACAGGTCACCAGCGCGCCGCCCGGCTTCAGGGACTTCATGCTTTCATTCCATGTGGCTTTGCCAACATGTTCGAAAACAATATCGCACATCGCCTTGGCGGTGAATGTCCGGACTTCATCCGAAATCTTCTGCTTATAGTGGTTGATCACATGGTCGGCGCCCAACTCACGGGCCTGGTCCATCTTGTTCTCATCGCCGGCAGTGGCGATCGCTTGCGCGCCCAGCAACTTGCAAATCTGAATGGCCGCTGAGCCTACGCCTGAACCTCCGCCCAGCACCAGCACCGTCTGTCCGGCCCTCAGGTTGCTCCTGGTCACCAGCATGTGCCAGGCAGTCAGGAACACCAGAGGCACCGAGGCCGCTTCGTCGTACGTCATATCGCCCTGGATGGGCAGCACGTTTACTCGGGGCACGGAAACATATTCGGCGTTGCCGCCGTCATTGAGATAACCGAGCACGCTGAATTGCGGGCAGAAATTCTGGACGCCGGCCGTGCAACGCTCGCAAGTGCCGCAGAACGTCATGGGCGCCAGCACCACGCGCTGGCCCACCTTGAGGTCGGTGATGTATTCGCCCACTTCGGCGATGTCCCCGGAAATGTCGCTGCCGTTGATGTGTGGCAACTTCACCCCTGGCAGTCCTTTGCGGATGAACAGATCAAGATGGTTCAAAGCGCAGGCTTTCACCTTCACCAGCACCTGGTCTTTGCGTGGGCGGATGTCCGGGATATCTTCATATTTCAGGACTTCCGGTCCCCCAAATTCATGAATGCGAACGGCCTTCATCGGGTTTAGCTCCTTGGTGGTAAACAGGCGAATGTAACATGATCGGACGGGATTTGGTAATTGGGTAATCTGGTAATTTAGTAATTTAAAGGGTCCGTCCCGGCTGCGGTGGCGTGAAAACAAAATCACCCAATCGCCCAATCACCCAATCACCCAATCGCCCAATTGCCCAATCGCCCAATCGCCCTCGCTCCTTGCGGGTACAATAGGTTGGTGGACATCTACGACGAAATCCCGCGCCTGCGCCGTGAAGGCCGCAAGGCCGCCTTGGCCACCATCATCAATGTGCGTGGCTCGATTCCGTCGTTTGAGACGGCCAAGATGCTGGTGCGTGACGATGGCTCCATCGTGGGCACCATCGGCGGCGGGTGCGTCGAGGCCGAGGTCTGGGAGGCGGCGCGTGAGGTCATCCAGAATGAGAAGCCCCAGACCCTCAAGTTCAACCTGAACAATAATCCCAAATACGATACCGGGCTGGTATGCGGCGGAACGCTTGAGGTCTTCGTCGAGCCGGTGCTTCCGCAAGTTGCGCTCTACATCTTCGGCGCCGGACACGTGGCCTGGAGCCTCTACAAAGTCGCGCGCATCGCCGGCTTCGAAGTGGTGGTGGTCGATGACCGTGAGAGCTACGCCAACCGCGAGCGCTTCCCCGAGGCCCGGGACGTTTATGCCGATGAGTACGAGCAGGTGATGGCCCAGCTTTCCCCCAGCGAAGCCTCTTACATTGTGATCGTCACCCGCGGCCACCGTGACGACATGCGCGTGCTGCGCTGGGCGGCCGAGACCCCGGCCCGCTACATCGGCATGATCGGTTCGCAGCGCAAAGTGATTTCCATTTACAAGGAACTGGAAAAAGAAGGCATCGCCGCCGAAAAGCTGGCCCGTGTGTATGCCCCCGTGGGCATTGAGATCGGCTCGATCACGCCTGAAGAGATCGCCGTCTCCATCGTGGCGGAAATGATCGCCATCCGGCGGGGCTCGGATTCCCCGCTGCCCCACATGAAGAGCGCCAAGGCCGCTGAAATCCTGAAAGAGTTATAGTATTCAAGTATGGCGCTCTCACCATCGTTCGCCGGTGTGATTCTGGCCGCTGGATATTCCTCCCGTATGGGATCAGACAAGGCCCTGTTGCCGTGGAAGGAGGGCACGTTCTTGTCCGCCGCCATCCGCGCCCTGCAGGCCATTACCGAACTGGTGATCGTGGTGGCCGGCGAGAACGAACCGAATCTGGCTCCCATCGTGTACGCCCAAGCCGCTTTTCTGGTGAGAAATCCGAATCCGCAAGACGGGCAGTTCAGCTCCCTGCGCCTGGGCCTGGCTGAAGTTCTCAGCCACGGACGCGACGCGGCCATCCTGACGCTGGTCGACCGTCCGGCGCCCGCGCCCGAGACCGTCGAGTTCCTGAAGAATGAATTTCTGGCAGGCAGTGAAGAAATCTGGGCCATCGTTCCCCAGTTCGGCCAGAAGCACGGGCACCCTATCGTGGTCGGGCGTGAAATGATTGAGGCCTTCCTGCGCGCCCCCGCCACCGGCAACGCCCGCGACGTGGAGCACGCGCACCAGCCCCGCATCCGCTACGTGGCCGTGACGGACCCCAACGTTACCTTGAATGTGAACACCGCAGAGGACTTTCAGAAGCTGCACGCGGGGCCTTATATTTGATGTGTACCTTCATGAGACGGACCATGCAGCTTACAAATAAACATGGAGTCATCCCGAGCGCCGTCAGGCGCGCGCGTTTTCTGCAGCGCGCGAGTAGGCGCGAGGGACCTTGCGTTACCGCACTCTCAATCTCAGCTTTGGACCCAATCGTTTGAGCAACACGCCAAACCATGCGCCTGCCGGGAGCGAGCTTTCGCCCTCCGCGCTGCGATTCATCGAATCCGTTCTCGAACTCCGGCCCCGGGTGGCGGTCTTCGACTGCGACGGTACGCTGTGGGAAGGCGACTCGGGCGCTGATTTCTTTTACTGGCAGATCGGACGGGGCATGGTGCCCGATGAAATCGGCCTGTGGGCCATCGCCCGCTACGACGACTACAAGGCCGGCAACGTGGATGAAGAAACCATGTGCGGCGAAATGGTGACCATCAACGCCGGGGTCCGTGAGTCCCTGTTGGAAGAGGCCTCCGGCGAGTTCTTTTCTTCCGTGGTGCAGGACCGCATCTTCCCCGAAATGCTGGAACTCACCCGCCGTCTGGCCGCCATCGATTGCAGCCTGTGGGCCGTTTCATCCACGAACGTCTGGACGGTCCGCGCCGGGGTCAAGCAATTCGGCATTCCACCCGATCACGTACTGGGGGCGTGCGTCCACATCCAGGAAGGCTGCGCCACCGGACAATTGATTCGCGTGCCCTCTGGTCCGGCCAAGGCAACAGCCATCCGCGAAGTTGTGCAGCAGCCGGTGGACGTCTGCTTCGGAAACTCCATTCACGATGCCGCCATGCTTGAGATTGCCGGGAAGGCGTTTGCCGTCAATCCCAACCCCGACCTGGAAGCTAGGGCCAAGGACAGAGGCTGGAAGATCTATTGGCCAGCGGGAACAGCGGGAACGAACTAGACATCCTCCATCTCCATTCTTCATCCCCCATACGCGACATCCCCTACGGGTTGTCATTCCGAACCGCGAAGCGGGAGGAACCTACTCCGTCGGGCCCTGAGGACAACCAAGTTGGATCCAACGGTGAGTATGGATGTTCTCCTCAAGGGGCGGCGGAGCCGGTTCCTCCCGCTTCGCGGTTCGGAATGACATCGGGCGGGGGTGTCGTCACGTCGCATTGCCGTAAAGGCCGTAAGCTGTAAGGGCCGTGCGGGCTTACGTCCCCTTCAATTGCCCCAGCACTACCTTGAGCACATCCATCGCCAGATGCGTGGCATGAATCGAAGCCTCCGGAAGTCCTCCCAGCGCCTCGGCAAGCTGTTCACGTTTCACCGCCCGGACCTCCGCCAGCGATTTGCCTTTGATCATTTCTGTAAGGCATGATCCGGCGGCAATCGAAGCCACGCATCCGCGGGTGCGGAAGCGCACGTCGTCGATGCGGCCGCCCGTGACCTTCACCGAGAGCTGCATGATATCGCCGCACACCGGATGCTCGATCTTCGCCCGCGCATCGGCCTGCTCGATGTCGCCGAGGTTGCGCGGGTGTTCAAAGTGGTCGAGAACTTCTTCAGAATAAGGCATCTTTTTCAATTTGGTAATTTAGTAAGTTGGTAATTGGGTAATTGAAAAACCGGCGGGCCGCGCATCAATTACCAAATTGCCAAATTACTCACTTACCAAATGTTCCAATTGGTTAACTTGAAAGCCGGTCATCCGTGCATTCAATTACCCACTTACCAAATTACTCACTTACCAAATTGCACACCGTATAATGCCCTGGTGCCCGAAGATTACCTTCCCCGCCGAGTCGCATCACTCCAGCCCAGCATCACGGTCACGCTGCGCGATCTCGGCCTGCTCGACCGGCTGGCGGCCTGCACCAAATACTGTCTGGACGTCTGCCCTGAACTCGAGCATATGTCCTGCGTTATCGTACAGGATTCCTGGACGGCCAAGGCCGGGCAGATTCTAGCTGTACACCCCGACTTGGTCATTGCTTCCGTTCCCTACCAGGTCGAAGCGCTCACCGAAATCATGAAATGCGGCATCCCTTTCCTGGGATTGTCGCCTCGATCGCTCAAAGACGTCTTCCATGATATCGCCGCCATCGCCGCTATCATGGGCGCCGCCGGCCGTGGACTGGCGCTGGTGGAACAGATGCAACAGCAGATCGAAGCGGTCCAAAAGAAACTCGCGGATGCGCCCCGTCCCCTGGTCTATTGTGAGGAATGGGGCAAACCGCTGCTGCATTCGCAGCCATGGGTAGCGGAGCTGGTCGAGGCCGCCGGAGGAAAGTTCCTGGGTGAACCCGGGAAACAGACCACTCCGGAAGAGGTGCTGTCATCCAATCCGGAAGTCATCATCGCTGCCTGGTGCGGCGCCGGCGACCGTGTCCCGCTGGAGAAAATCATCCCCCAGCGTGGCTGGGAGCAGACCCGTGCGGCAAAGAGCGCACAGGTATATTGCATCAACGACGAATTCCTGAACACCCCGGCCACCACGCTGCTCCATGGGCTGAACGCGCTGGCAGCCGCCATCCATCCGGAGACTTTCTCGGTAGAGAAGGGACTGCGGAGAATCAAGACCGTGATGATGGCTGAGTGAATGGAGAATTGGTAATTGCCAAAATCGGGTAATCGGGTAATTTAGAACCCAGCAGACTGCGCTAATTTTGGCAATTCCGGCGATTTTGGCAATTTTGGCAATTCAAGAATCCTGGCAACCCCGGATGGGCCCCCAATGAAGCAGGTGGTAGCTGCATTGATCGTTCGCAAGAGTGAAGGCGAAATCCTGATCTGCCAGAGGACCGCAGAGCAGGCCATGCCCCTGAAGTGGGAATTCCCCGGAGGCAAAATCGAGCCGGGTGAACTACCCGCCGAGGCCCTGCGCCGGGAACTGGAAGAGGAGCTGGGCATCCAGGCCACCATCGGCCCGATGGTTGTGTCGCTCCAGCACAGCTATGCCAACGGCAACCACGTGGAGCTGCATTTCTTCCTGGTGCGGGAATTTGCAGGCGAGATCGAGAACCGCATCTTTCACGAAGTGCGCTGGGCCGCGCGCAGTGAGCTTCCCAGCTACGACTTTCTCGCCGCCGACCTCGGCCTGGTACGCGACCTCGCGGATGGAAAGCTACTGTAATTCTCCCGCAAGCACCCAAAAAGCGCGCCACGGAGGCACGGAGAAAAACAAAGGCAAAAAGGAGCCGCGAATGAACGCGAATGAAAATCCCAAAAAGAGAAATTGGTTTGTTACTGTTCTTTGATCTTGTGAAATCCACTCTTGATTCGCGTAATTCGCGGCTGCTTTTCGCTTTTGGTTTGCTTGAAACGAGCTACCCCTGCGGACGCGGGAAACTCATGATCACGTAGATCACCGTCAGCACCATGATGATTCCCGCCGTGGACCACGCAATGATGTTGAACATCCTGGAATTCACGTATTTGCCCATCAACCGGTCTTTGTTGATCAGCAGCAGTATGTAAATGAGCACCGGCGGCAGCAGCACGCCGTTCAGCACCTGCGAAAGAATTGAAACCTTGATCAGCGGCAGTCCCGGAATTAGCGTAACCGCCGCCCCCGCCGCCACCAGTACGGTGTACAGCCAATAGAACACCTTGGCTTCATCGAATTTCTTGTCCAGCCCTGATTCAAAGCCCAACCCTTCACACACCGTGTAGGCGGTCGAAAGAGGCAGAATTGACGCCGCAAAGAGTGAAGCATTGAACAGCCCCGCGCCGAAAAGAATCGAAGCGTACTTGCCCGCCAGCGGTCCCAGCGCCGACGCTGCCTGCGCGGCATCGTCGATGATCATCCCTGCACCGTGGGAAGAGGCATAAAGAGTGGCGGCGCAGGCAACAATGATGAACCAAGCCACGATGTCGGTGAAGAAGCAGCCGAAGATCACATCCAGCCGCGAGGCGCTGTACTGGCGCGGCGTGACGCCCTTCTCGACGATCGAGGCCTGCAGATAGAACTGCATCCAGGGCGCGATGGTGGTGCCGATGATGCCCACCAGCATGTAGACGTATTCCTTGCGCCAGACATTGGTGTGGGGCGGCGGCAGGAACGTGGCCCTCGCTGCTTCCGTCCAATGCGGGTTGGCCAGCACCCCGGCGATGATATAGCAGATGTAAAAGAACGACGCCGTCAGAAAGATCTTTTCGATGGATTTGTAATTCCCCTTGATCACGATCAGCCAGACAATGACTGCGCACACCGGCACGCTGACCCATTTAGGAACGTGAAACAGGCTCATGCTGGTGGCGATGCCGATGAACTCGGCGATGACATTGGAAAAGTTGATGACCACTAGCGCCGCCATCACCAGAAAGGTGGCCCGCAATCCATATTCTTCGCGGATCAGGTCGCTGAGTCCCTTGCCGGTGACCGCGCCCATGCGCGCGCACATTTCCTGAACAACGATCAAAGCAATGGTGATGGGGATGATGCTCCAGAGAAGGCCGTAACCGAACTGGGCGCCTGCGGACGAGTAGGTATAGATGCCACCGGCATCATTGTCGACATTCGCGGTAATAAAGCCCGGGCCTATGACTGCCAGAAGCAGCAGGGTCCGGGTCTTCCAGCTCCTGAACCATTTCATCGGATACTTTTTCGCGGAATTTCACTGAGTTCGCAGAATAAATCAGTGGCAGTGAAACCACAACCACACAATGGGAAATCGATGAAATATCTAATTATCTATAGACGGCTGCGCAGCAGGCTGATCACATCGTCCGCTGTGATGACCCCGGTAAGGCGCTGTTGCTCGTCGACCACCGGCAGGGTCGCCAGATTGTACTTGTCGAACATTTCAGCCACGTCTTCTTCCGTGGCGCCTGCCTCGCAAGAGATCACATGCTCGGGGCTGAGGGTTGAAAGCCGGGTCCCAGCCGAAGCCAGCACCAGGGATACCAGGGCCACGCTGCCGGCCAGCTTCTCGTCGCCCTCCACCAAAAAGATGGTGCTGATGGTGTCGCTAGCGCCCTCGAACTGCCTCAATTTGTCGATGGCATCGCCCACGGTGGCTTCCGGAGACAGCGCCAAGTATTCGTTGGTCATGTGCCCGGCGGCGGTGTGCTCCTCAAACGCCAGCAATTCGGCCACTTCCTGCCGTTCTTCGGGCTCCATTTCTTCCAGGATCTCTTCGGAAGTCTTCTCCGGCAGGTCGCCCAGCAGGTTGGCGGCCGCATCCGGGTCCATCTCTTCCACGATGTCCGCGGCCTTGTCGGAATCGATGGCGCTCATGAGCTCCACCTGCATCCTGGGATCGATTTCTTCCAGGGCTTCGGCGGCCACTTCGTCATCCAGCGATTCGAAGACCGCCCCGCGTTCCGCGGGGGCGAGGTCTTCCAGGATATCGGCGATATCTGCCGGATGCAGCCGGGCCAGCTTTCCGTATTCCAGTTTGAGATGTACCCGCCGCGCCGGGTCGGTCTCAATCAAGTTGACGGCCTCCCAGGGGATGGCGCGCTCCGGCATTCGCATCGCCAGAGCTTCAATCGCGCTCCTGGGCGCCAGACCTTTCAGCAACCGGCGCACCGCGCCACGCAGGCCGACATTCACTTGTCCTACACGGATGTTCGGGACGCCATCAGCCGGCTCCGTGCGCAGGTCAACATCGTTCACCCGCACCACCTTGCGTCCATGGATGTCGATGATCTGCTGATCGAGCAGGTCGCGCTCCAGCAGCAGCAGGCCATCTGAGCTCACCAGCGGGGGCCAGTCGGCCACCGGATGGCTGGCGCGCACCAATCGGCTTTCCACCACGGACAATGACCCCATCGGCAGCAGCCGGTCGCCATCGCGCGTCTTGACCACCAGGCCGGAAATCCGCGCGGTGTCGTCCTGGGGCGAAATAGCGACTTCGCGCACACGTCCAGCCAGCATCCCGGAACTGTCATACACCGGGGCGCCCAGAATACTCGAAAGCGCGATTTGCTCAGTCGCCATGTCCCTGCAAGTCAGAATACCGGATGGAATTTCATCTTGCTATAGCATTCTCTGGATAAGCTGTTGTTTTTCTCTGCGCCCCCTGCGATCTCCGCGCTCTCTGCGGTGGATCTTTTTTGGCTGCGGCAACATCACGCTGTATTGCCATCCTTCAGAATCTTCGCGGTCCACGGCGATTCCGGGAGCAACGACAACCCAATTCGTGTTTATTCGCGTTCATTCGCGGCTAATTGTTTTTGGTTGTGTCAACGTCACTTGGCCCGCTGCCGGCCAGGCCCAGTTCCGGTGCAATGGCTTTCATCGCTTCGATGCAGAACGCGATGTGCTCTTCCAGGTCAACTCCCAGGTCGGCCGCCCCGTTGAGGATGTCATCGCGGCTCACGCTGCGCGCAAACGCCTTGTCTTTCATCTTCTTGCGCACCGATTTAGCTTCCACCTCCGCCAGCGATTTGTTGGGCTTCACCAGCGCGGAAGCCGTGATGAATCCGGCCAGTTCATCGCAGGCGAAGAGCGCTTTTTCCATGGGCGTTTCGCGCTTCACGCCGGTGTAATCGGCGTGCCCGAGAATGGCGCGGCGCACGTCTTCGGGATATCCGCGCTCTTCCAGAATCCGGCTGCCCACGAACGGATGCTCCTGGGGCGTGGGATATTTTTCGTAATCAAAATCATGCAGCAGCCCTGCGATGCCCCATTTCCCTTCGTCTTCCCCGAACTTGCGGGCATAGGCGCGCATGCAGGCCTCGACGGCCAGCATGTGCTTACGCAGGCTGTCCGACTGGGTGTATTCAATAAGTAAACTCCACGCTGATTCACGGTTATTCATGGTATTGTTCCTACTTTCGTCCTTTTTTCTCCAGGTTTCTATGGTTTTTCTAGGTATATATCTGGAGTTTACTATTGACAAACCTGAAGTAATGCTTGAAACTAAGGCTCGTTCGGATTAATTTTACAGTATGATTTGCAGGCTGCCCGCTCTGGCTGCCTCCGAAAAACCTAATGGCTACCACGCTCGCGCCGGTTGACTCCCGTGAAGTAGTGCGTTGCGATCATTGTCATCTTGTCCAGTTCCGGACCACTAACAATCTTTGCAGGCGATGCCGTACTTCGCTTGACGAAGACCTGCCCGAACCGGTGATGGAAGTTCCACCGGCGCCCCCGGAACCAGCCAGTCAAAAGCATTCACACCTGCAGGTGGCTGCGTCCATTCGTTTGCTGCGTCAGAAATCGGGGCTCAGCCAGCGCCAGCTCGCGGTGCGCATGCAGGTGCCGCGCACCTACGTTTCCAAGATTGAAAACGAAAAGGCCATGCCCACGCTTTCATCTTTGCAGCGCTTGGCCACCGCCCTGCAAGTCCCGATGGGTGACCTGTTAAAAGGCCCCAACCGCAGCCTGGAAGACGAGATTGCCGATTTGATGCAAGACGATTTTATGGCGCAGGTGGTCCCTTATCTCGGAAAGCTGGACACCATGCAGCGCTCCAGTCTGCTGTCCCAGGTCCGCGACCTGAGCGTTCGTCCGCGTCGGAGCGCTTGACAACCATCCTCCGGAAGCCTGTTCCGTCACCAGCATAAACAACCGCGGCCGTAGAGACGGTGCTCAGCACCGTCTCTGGGTCTTCGCGGCAGCGAAGGCCCAAGCGCGCGGCAGCGCGTGTTACGGACACACAAATAAGATTGAGGCTCAGAATCTATGGCGAGAACGGAAGCCAAGCCAATAGCCATTTTTCTTCGGGACGAATGACGGGAAGCTACGGAGTGTTACTGGAAGGCCCAGGTTTATTGGGCCAGATGCAATGTTGGGAGAACCGGTAACACTCCGTAGCAAGCCGTAAAACAGGGTCGAAAACGAGGGGTTCCGTCACAATCCACGTCACACGGTTTTGTGACCGTAACCGTGCAGAGCCCCCTCTGTCTCGGTGTGGACTTCTTCGAGTCTTGCTCTCATGACGGCCCGTCCGGATCTCGTTCAGGGCAGCTTGCTGCTGGCCCAAGTGTATTATCATGGTCAATGTCTGACCGCCTAGCGGCCCGAGCATAGATCATGCCGAAGCAAGCACCCCTCAGGCTGATAAAGCGCTGCCGGTTGTATGAACGGCGCGGAGAATGGAATCCCATTCCGCATGTAGCACGCGGTCTCTACGTGCTCTACAATCAGACTTCAAGAAAGAACTACGAGGTCGTTTACATCGGCGTGGGCGGCGTCTCCATGGGTGTGGCGAGAAGCGGCGTCAGCAGTCGGATCAAGGATCACGACGAGAACAGAAAGGTCTCATGGACTCACTATTCGTTCTTTGAAGTCCACGATAACATCGGAAGGGACGAGATCCTTGAACTGGAAGGCCTTCTCCTCCGGATTTTCCGCCACGACTCGCGCATCAAACTCGATAATGTGCAGCTAGGGTCGACCAAGCTCAAGGCCCTTTCCAAGGCCCCTGCGTGGCGGTGTGAATGCCCTCTGTGCAAGAAAGAGCGTACCAAGTCACACTAATTTGTCGTGCTCTGGGCTAGCGACGACGACTCCGATTAGGATACAATTGTACTCGATATGGGTACAGCGCTCGATCACCCGGCAACGGTTCTTTTCGGCAAGACCAGGCGTGCCGTGTTGTCGCTCCTTTACGGTCATCCTAGCCAGGAGTTTTACCTACGCGAGATCGCCCGAATTTCGGGAACTGGTTTGGGAGCCGCGCAGCGCGAGATGGGGCAGCTCACCGCAGCCGGAATCGTCGTACGCCGAGCCAGTGGCCGGCAAGTCTACTTTCAGGCGAACCCGAAGGCGCCGATCTTTGCCGACCTGAGAAATATCGTTACCAAAACCTTCGGCGTCGCCGATCTTCTGCGTTCTGCCCTAGACGGATTGGCGAACCGTATTCGCGTCGCCTTTGTCTACGGCTCAGTGGCCAGGGGTCAAGAGGACGAATCCAGTGACGTGGACGTGATGGTGATTGGCGACGCGACTTTCTCCGAGGTCGTTTCGGTTCTTGCGCCTTGCCAGGAAAAACTAGGCCGCGAAGTCAATCCCACCGTGTATCCTGTTCAGGAGTTCCGGTCGCGGCTATCGCAAGACCACCCGTTTCTGCGGCAGGTATTGCGTCAGACCAAGGTCCATTTGATAGGGAATCAGCGTGAGCTTAGCAAACTGGCAAAAGAACGGTTGGCTCGTTGAACATCGCGCCAGCCGCGACGAGATTCGCGACCTTATGGGGATTGTGGCGCGCGATCTGGAAGATTGTCGCACCAAGGGCCTGAGCCCGGACTGGACGCTTAGTATCGCCTACAACGCGGCGTTGCAGGCAGCCACCGCAGCCCTGTGCGCATCTGGATATCGTGCAGCCCGGGAAGCCCATCACTACCGCGCCATTGAGTCACTCGCGCTGACCATTGGAGCCTCTTCCGCTACGGTTCGCCAGTTTGATGCCTTTCGGAAGAAACGGAACATTGGCGGGTATGATCGCGCCGGTACAACTTCGGACCAAGAGGCGGGGGAAATGATCGCTCTAGCCGAAGCGATTAGCAGCGATGTTTCGGCCTGGCTGCGCAAGAATCACCCTGGACTTGCTTAGCCGTTCTCGATCTAACTTCACACAATGCATTCCGTACTCGATCTCGACCCTGGACTTTTTTGTTTGGCCGTCCTTCAGAGACCAACCACGACGCAAGCGGCTGCCTAAGAGGAATGTGAGCGCGTTGCCTCCGAACGCGAGGTTCGAGACTTCTTGGAGAAACGGTGCGGTCTCTCTGCGCTCACTCCCCTTCCTGGCTGCGAGGCCGACGAGCATGTCGAGGCTTTCGGCGTTTGGCGGGAATGGCTAAGAACCGGGATTCTCTCCGCCCCATTCGAGGTGGTCCATGTAGATGCTCACTCGGACCTCGGCTCGGGTTGGGGCACAATCCACGTCACACCCTCAGAAAAAGGTATCAGCGGACTCCCCTCAGTTGTTGATGTGATTGGTGGATCTGACCAGGATCGAACCGGTGACCTCCTGAATGCCATTTCAGGGGGCTAAATACTAAATACCAAGTACCAACCGCCCCCCTACCTCCCCTGAGCTTCCAGAAATTTCTCCACTTCCAGGGCAGCGGCGCAGCCGGAGCCGGCGGCGGTGATGGCCTGGCGATAGCGGCGGTCCTGGACGTCGCCGCAGGCGTACACACCCGGCACGCGGGTCATGACGAAATCGTGGGTCTTGAGGTAGCCATCGGAATCCGTATCGAGCTGGCCGCCGAACATATTTGCGTTGGGTACGTGGCCGATGCCCAGGAACATGGCGCTGGTGGGGAAGTCCCAGACTTTGCCGGATTTCAGATTGCGCAGTTTGAGTGCGGTGACCTCGTTCTTGTTCACGTCGTAGACATCTTCCACCACGGTATCCGTAAGGAACTCGACTTTCTCGTTCTTGCGGGCGCGGTCGAGCATGATCTTGGACGCCTTGAAGACCTCGCGCCGATGGATCAACGTTACCTTGGATGCGAAGCGGGTCAGAAACATGGCCTCTTCCATGGCTGAATCGCCGCCACCGATGACCGTGATGGGCAGGCCTTTGAAGAAAAATCCATCGCAGGTGGCGCAGGAAGAAACCCCTTTTCCAAGCAGCGCCTTCTCGTTGGGCAAGCCTAGCCAGCGCGCGGAAGCGCCGGAAGCGATAATCAGCGTGTGGGTTTGAATGGTCTGTCTGCCGAGACTGAGCTTGAACGGATGCTGGCTGAGATCGGCGCTTTCCAGATGGCCGTGGGTGAATTCGGCGCCGAAGCGGCTGGCCTGCTTGCGCATGTTCTCGATCAGCTCCGGCCCCTGAATGCCCTCGGGAAAGCCGGGAAAGTTTTCGACCAGGGTGGTCAGCGACAGTTGTCCGCCGGGCTCATGGCCTTCAATCGCCAGCGGTTTCAAATTGGCGCGTGCGGCATAGATGGCGGCGGTCAATCCGGCGCACCCGGTCCCAAGAATCACTGTTTCCCGAACGGAATTTTCCATGGCATTCCTTAGATTCATCGAATTGAATTTGGTTTCAAGGCTGTTTGCGGTTTTTAGGAACTCGTGGTGTGGAAGCGGGTTTGTCTGCGTCGATCAGCCACGCGATGTCAGAGCGAAATGAGGTGCGCAGTCCCATGGCGGCGCGATAGCGGGCCAGGGTGTCGGAAGCCAGCTTGAAGATCGGTTCATAAGCGCTCTGGTCTCCGCTGTCGCAGCGGGCCAGCACCACCGAAGGCTTCCCCAGCCTTTCCACGCGGATGCGGGCGGCCGGTGTGTCGCTGGCAATCACCGCCGCTGGTGAGACGGCCGCCGATGCCACCCGGTCTTCGATGGCGATCTCATGCAGTTCCTTGGGGTCGCGCATTCGCAGCACCAGCAATTCGACAATGGTTTTGTTGTCGAAGCTCATCGAGTATTGCACCGTCAACAGCGGCGAGGCCGCGGGATATTCACGCCGTAGCCGCACGAACCGGGAAGGGCCCATTTCTTTCACTGCCGTGCGTCCCCGGGACATTTCAAAATCCTCCGCGAACACCGGCTTGGCGGCCACTTTGGCCAGCGCGGAATTGAGCACTGCCTGCTCATCGGCGGAAGGCCCACAAACGTTGAGATAGTTCACCCTCACCTGGGGCTTGGGCTGCGCATCCTGCTGGGCTGCCGGCCCCATGGCCGCAAAATACACAAATGCCAGGGTGAATTTGAGCATCGCTGGGATTGTAACATTGCAGACCGCCGGAGTCTGGGCACCCCTTGTGCCTGGCGCTTTTCAGGCGCCATCATTTCGGTTACTTTCAGAGTGGGAGACCATTCATCATGACCGGACCACAATCGCCCGCTTCTACTGCCGCCGCTGTGCCCGCCGCCGGCCAGCCTGAGCCCTGGTTGCGAGGTACGCACCAGGAAGTTGCCGCGGCACAACGCGCCGTGCTGCACGCTCTCGAACTCGCCGAAGAAGACCTCCAGCGCTGGTGTGGTGGAATGCTTGATGATGAGTTGAATGCGCGGCCCGCGGGGTTGCCGCCCTTGGCTTTTCACCTGCGCCATATCCCGCGCAGCATCGACCGCCTGCTGACCTACGCCGAAGGGAACCAACTGGCGCCGGAACAAATTGCTGCCATGAAAACCGAACTGGATTCAGGCGCCAGCGGAAAAGAATTGTTCCTGGAACTGCGCTCGGAACTCAGACGGGCGGCCACCAGAATCCGGGCGTTCGACGCCGCTTCCCTGGGCGTTGCCCGTCAGGTAGGCAAGAAACAGATGCCGGCCACCGTCGGCGGCCTGCTCGTGCATGTTGCCGATCACACCCAGCGGCATGTCGGACAAGCAATTACGACCGCCAAGGTCGTCAAAGGGTGATCGGTTTTCAGGGGGAATCGGTTTCGAAAATGCAGGCCAGTTGTTTAGCGGTGATGTGTTTCTCGTCCGGATAGCCGAAGGCATTGTTGATATAAGTTACCCGGTCGCGTTCCTGACGTGCGTTTACATGGAAGTGCCCATAGACGTGCAGCATGGAATTGATCTGGCGAATCTGCTTCTCGATTTCCTCCGAACCGAGCACCGGGCGCAGGAAAGACCGTTTCCAAAGCGGCCCAGGCAGCAGGTCGCCCCGGGGGACGAAATGGGAAAAAGAGATGACCGGCTGGGCATAAGCCTTGAGATGGGCATGATTTAAAGAGAGGAAGTATTCCGCGATACGCGGAGCATCGAATTCCTGTGGCCAGCGGCAGGCCCTGAAATCGACCCAGGCATTCCGAAGGAGGTCCGACGGTTCTCCGAACGAGAAGTCGTACCACGCAAACAAAGGGACAAGAGAAACTCCGTTCAGCGTGAGAGGTTCCACGCGCACGCCACACCCGGCTGCCATCGTGAGGATGCGATGAAACCGCTCAAACGAATTCTCCTGGTGGCCGTCCGTAAGCCACAGCTCGTGGTTCCCTGGGACATACAGCACCTCGTGGAAGCAAGCGCGCAGGCTTTCAAACACACGCCCCAGAGAGGTCAGCTTCTGCGAGATATCGCCGGCGCACAACAGGATGTCGCTGCGGTAGTCCTGCCGGGAAATCTGCGAGACCCAGCGCAGGTTTTCAGCGTAGTCCACGTGCAGGTCCGAGACCGCGAATACCCTCATATCACCCTTACATGCTATCGTCGGCCAGCCTGATCCCCGAAAATTGCCAGCGGGCATCCGGCGCGAGGTACTTGCGGTAACTGGTGCGGACGTGGGAGCGGGGTGTTGCACAGGAACCGCCGCGCAGCACCATCTGATTGCACATGAACTCGCCGTTGTACTCGCCGGCCGCGCCGGGTGCTGGTTTGAAACCTGGATACGGTTGAAAACTGTTGGCGGTCCATTCCCACGCGTCTCCAAAAATCTGCATCGGTCCGTCACCCTCAACGTGGCGCGCGACCGATGGATGGAAGTGCCCATCTTCCAGCAGATTGCCTTCGGGCTTTACCTGGGAAGCAGCCACTTCCCATTCGAACTCTGTCGGTATCCGGGCGCCGGCCCAGCGGGCGAAGGCGTCGGCTTCGTAGTAGCTGACATGACACACCGGCTCGTGCTCGTTCAGCTTGCGCGTGCCGAAGCAGGTAAAGATCTTCCACTCCTGTCCGGCCTTCTCCCAATACAAGGGTGACTTCCAGTCGTTGGCCTGGACTGCCTTCCAGCCATCGGCCAGCCAGAGCTCCTGACGGCTGTATCCCCGGTCTTCGATGAAGGCCATGTATTCGCCGCAAGTTACCAGACGCACGGCGAAGCGGAAGGGCTGAAGATAGACCTTATGGCGCGGGCGTTCATGGTCGAAGGAAAACTGGTCGGATTGTGCGCCAATGTCATATAGGCCTTCGGCATAAGCATGCGGCTTCTGCGGTGGGGCCGTCTCGGCGGCCGTTGCGGGAGCGTTGCTGCCCTGGTAGGCGGGCCGCAGCGGGTTCACCCAGAACGTGTGCTTGATGTCCGCGATCAGCAACTCCTGATGCTGTTGTTCGCGGTGGATGCCCAATTCCACCAGCTTCATTGCCTCTTGCGAGGGCTCCGCCGTTTGCAGCAGGTTCTCTATGCCGTCATCGACATAGCGGCAATACATGCGCACCTGATCGAGGCTGGGGCGCGAGAGCGTGCTGCGCATCGCCTTCTCCGGGGGCGCGCCCGCGGAGTTGAAGTGCGAATTGAACAGCGCGCGAAACAAGGGATGGAACGGGCGGTAGCCGCTAAGGTAGGGCGTGAGAACGAAGGTCTCAAAAAACCAGGTTGCATGCGCCATGTGCCACTTGGCGGGGCTGGTCTGCGGCCCCGATTGCGCCACATGGTCCTCGGGGCTGAGTGGGGCGGTCAGCAAATCCATCTGCCGCCGTACGGCGTTGTAATGGCCGAGCATGGTTTCCCACGCTTTGGGTTCCGGCTCGGCACTCTCAGGGCGAGCTGCCGGGGCAGACTGAAATGTAATGAGAGATTTGAGCGACGCCATTCGACCTTCCCGCAGTCAGGATGCAGAACACACATACTACGCTCCCAACGGCATTCATTGCACCCGCCGCCGCAATAACCTTGCGCGGTCAGATTTCTCCGGTGCGGTGACTGATTGTATCCAGAGGACGCTCTAAAAGTAAGTACTTTTTGACAGATTGGGGTTGCTTCAATTCAGTTGCAGCGCCCTAGTGCCGTGACCGTGGAAAACGGTAACGAACTCTCAGGGATGGGTGCCCCATCCTTCGCGCTTTTTGCGAAGGGTGGGACGCGATGCTCTCTGATTTCAATGTGTATCAATCACGCGGTCAAGGCGCTAGTGCCGTGACCGCACGAATGGGTTACAGAAGAATTGCACCAGCAACCGGCTTCAGCCCCTGCAGGTATCAGGGCACGGCTTCGAGCCGTGCTGCTGGGAATGCATAAATACTGGGCTGTAGCCCCAATACTGTTCAGGGTCGAAAAACCAAGCGTCTCCTAGTATTTTCATGAGCTTTCGCGGGCCAAGGGTCCTGAGGGATACTTAAGGTGATCGATTCAGCCAAGAGCAAGATGCACCAGCGCCGGAGGCGCGTTGAGAGGTTAGCCCAACGCGCAAGCGTTGGGAAAGCAAAGGAAAAGATCGGAGCCCCTTTTAGGGGCGGCAGAGGGATGTAACCATCAAGATTCATTGTCCCTTTAAGTGAACAGTATTGGCTTTGGCCCCTGCCGGGCACTTTAGTGCCCGCAGACTCGCGTTGAGCATTATGTTCTCCATTGCCGCTGTTACTAGGCCTCGCGGTCACGGCCCTGGTGACATGACCAGCAATATTGGTAATGTTGTCAAAAATGCAAACTCGCGGTTCCGATCACCGATCTCCAGATCCGCGATGCTTACCGAATTTCCCAGTCACTGTACTAGCATCGTGACCAGGAAAATAAAGTAATGGAATCGAAAAAACGATGCGCCGTTCCGATCTCCCGATCACCAGATTTTCAAGGATTACTAAACTTCCTGGTCACTGTACTAGCCTGGGTGATATATCGTTGAATCATGGGCCTGCCCTCCAAGACGATCTTTCACGTTGACATGGATGCCTTCTTTGTCTCAGTGGAGGAACTACAGGACCCATCGCTCCAGGGGAAGGCAGTCGTTGTGGGCGGGAAGAGAGACGAGCGCGGCGTAGTTTCCGCGGCCTCCTACGAAGCGCGGAAATTCGGCGTTCATTCGGCCATGCCTCTGCGCACCGCCGCCAAGCTCTGCCCTCATGCCATCTTCCTTGATGGCCACCCGGATTTGTATCGCGAGTATTCCCGGAAAGCGCGGGCCGTTCTGGAAGACTTCTCCCCGGCCGTCGAGATGGCGTCCATCGATGAAGCCTATATCGATATGACCGGCAGCGAAAAACTGCTGGGGCCTCCTCTGCTCTCGGCCCACAAGCTGCACCAGAAGATGAAGGAACGCACGGGGCTGAATTGTTCTGTCGGCATCGGAAGTTCACGGCTGATGGCCAAGATCGCCTCCGGCCAGGCCAAGCCCAACGGAATCCTGTTCGTCTTGCCGGGGCAGGAACAAAGTTATCTTGCGCCGCTGGATGTGGGCAAAATCCCGGGCGTAGGCAAGGTCACCAAAGAGCGGCTCAACCAGATCGGCATCCACAAAGTTGGGGACGTGTTGCGGATGGAAGAATCCGTCTTGCGGGAAAACTTCGGCAAGTGGGGCACAGCTCTGGCCGGTAAGGCCCGGGGCGAAGATGCCGGCGCCTGGTTTGAAGGTGAAGTGGGCGAAGAGTCGCAAGCCAAATCCATCAGCCACGAGCACACCTTCGATGAAGACACGCGCAGCCTGGAAAAGATCGAGTCGACCCTCACGCATCTCTGTGAGAAGGTAGGCCGCAGATTGCGCGAACAGGCGCTGGCGCCGGCTACATTGCAGCTCAAGCTCCGCTATTCCGACTTCACCACCCTCACCCGCGCCCACTCGTTGCCCCGGCCTACGCAGGTCGATGGTGAAATCTTCCAGGAGGTCCGGAAGTTGTTTCTCGATAACTGGGAAAAGGGCCGGGCCGTGCGCCTGCTGGGAGTTCATGCTTCCAATTTCCAGGATGAACAGGGACAGATGGACCTTCTGGGCGACGACCGGCACACGAAGTGGACCCAGGCGCTCTCAGCTACCGATCGTTTGCGTGATAAATTCGGCGATTCGGCGGTCTTTCTGGCCAAGGGCATGTCCGGCAGTTTTCGCGAACGGGTGCATGAGAATCCAGAGGAAAAGCCGGTCAAGCCCCGGCCAGGAAAACCAAGCCGGCGTTAGGGATTTATCTGGCAAATGACTGGATAGCGGCCGCTTCGTCATTGAAAACGTCAAACACAGTTTCTAACTTAACGATCTGCAAAACGTCACTGACCCGGCGGGTGAGTTTCAAGAGCTTCACGTCGCCACCTTCCCTGCGGACTGCGGTGAAGGCGCTCACCAGCTCGCCGATACCGGAGCTGTCAATGAATGGCACTTCAGCCAGATTGAGCAGGACTCTCTTATGCCCCCCGGCAATCAAGTCGCGCACCGTCTTCCGCAGCAGGGCCGTGTCCTCGCCCAGAACGATCCGTCCGCTGAGATCAACTATGGTTATGCCGTCGATTTGCCGGTTGTTGGCTTTCATCGTCAACTGAGATTCTCCTCCTGATGCATCTTCATATTCCATACTAAGCCCCAATCCGTGGGAGGGCAAAAATCATGGTGATAATATACTTGACGCAGTAGAAGGTCAAGTGCAAGAATTCCCCCATGAACAAATCTGGCATTACTGCGACTCGCCGGATTGGGGTGGTGTAAGAATGGAATTCAGGCTTATTTACCGTGGGCCTCTGCCTTGCGAAACAAGCAGACGTAGCGGAGAGCATCGCATCAAGATGCTGGAAGCGAAACAGAAGATCAGAGCATTCTTGCATCCACAGATAAAAGAATACTGGCATTCTCACCCTTCAATGAAGATTCCGGGGAGTCCGTTTACGGCGCAATACACAGAAAAGGGACTATCGTTCTGGGATTTCTATGCAAATCAGAATAAAGTTACCAGCAGCAGCGACCACATCCACCGATTCGTACCGCTGATAACCGAAGGCAGCTACCACGGATGCGCGGTTAACGTTCTCTTCTTGCGGCGTGATACCCCGAACGGTGCTCTTATGCACCAAGGCGATTTAGATAATCGGATTAAAGTTCTGTTCGATGCTCTTCGGATGCCCAAGGAGTCTCAAGAAATTGAAGATTTACCGCAGTCGCCAGACTGTAATCCGTGTTTCTGCCTGATGAAAGACGACAAATATATTGACCACGTGTCGGTAACCACAGATAGGATTCTAACGCCAATGGAAACAGGTGAAGCCATTGACGATGTTCTGATCGTGATACACGTAATTGCGCGAGTGGTAAACGATGAGCGGAGCTTTTATCCGGCCTGAAGCTAAAGAGGGAGGGAAATGAGGCAAGCACTTCCCACCCTGTCTCTTTATCGTTTTTTGCGAGCGGATTTTTTCTTGATGGATTTGGCTGTTGCTTTGGCGATCTGGTTTTCTTCCCATTCCTCAATCAGCGGGGCGAAACGTTGGATTTGCCCAAATTCCTGCTGATGAAGATATCCGGTCAGCGGCATATTAATTTCGGCTTGGATTTCTCCGAGACGGTTACGCCAGACTTCAGTATTGTCACGCGGAAGAAGATCATTTGTGAGCAGCATTTCGAGATTGTGGTCAAGATAGTGAAAGGCTTTGTTGACGTGATACAGGTGGCGGTAAACGCGGAATTTGCGGGTCGTTTTGGAATCGGCAGTGGCTTTCATGGTTATCTCTTCCCTGTTATTGGGAAAACCCAATATGTGGTTTAGATAATAAAGCAGAAACTCAATGCATGTCCAGAGATATTGTCGTAAGATTCGGAAGGCGGATTCGGCAGATCAGAACCGCCAAAGGCATCAACCAAACCATATTGGCAGAGAAGATCGGTACTGACCAATCAACCATCTCCCTGGTGGAGAATGGCAAACAAGAACCGGGATTAAAGTTTATCGAACTGCTGGCAATGGGACTCAAGATGCCACTCGCTGAACTGTTTAGGGATTTGTAAAATGTCAACTCAAGATCGCTCTTCGATAATCATGAGAGTCTCGCGCTCTGGAACCCGCAAAGGACCGGAAAGGAAAGACAGTGGTACGCGTAGGGGCAGGGAAATGAATACCGTTGCAGCATCCCTTGATCGTTCCGGAACCGTATCTCGCAAAGGTGGTGGCATGTCTTTGGGTTCTCCATACTCAAGCCCCATATCGGGAAGGTCTAATCGGAGATCGATGCCGGCTGATTCATCCAGTGATGACAGATGCACTGCAAATCCGGATACCGATGTTATTGTCCCACGAAATAAAAGATTCCAGCCCCATAAAGTTCCCAAACATAAAACCGTTGACTCATCTGATTGCAATTTGGAAAAGATCGAAACGGCTTCTTCTTTTGTAATCATCGAATCCCCCTCATGGCCATATCCTTTTTCCTCTTATATGAATAAGAGGGCGTCTCTAAGAATGGCGAAATGTGATAAGGCCACGCTTCAGAAAGCACGAGAGAATTGTATTCATGCCTGAGAAAAAAGAACCGACAGAATTTGAGAAATTCTCTGAGGCAACAAAGCACTTAATGTCTGTCCCTAAAAAGGAAATTGACAGACGACATGAAGAGTGGGCGAAGGAAAAAGAGAAACGGCGTAAGGCTAAGAAGATCTCGCGCTCTTCCCGTGCTTCAGGCGACCGCTAGAATGCTTCCTCTTGCATCGGAGTGAGTTTTTCCGGTGAGCTGCTTGTAGGTAAGACGCTTTGCCGGTGACGTTGGAAGTTAACATGCGGAATCTGTCACCGTCGTTCACTGGTGCTCTGCGAGTGCCGCGATTATTGAAACGGAACTCCTATTCGTCAAGGTAACGTTCGTGTGGATTTTCCCGTCTACGTCTTGAACCGCATGATCAACAACCTGATGGGCATACTGAGATTCAAGTCCGTCCTACGACATGAGCGCATCAGAATAGAGCGCGGCTCCCGCTTGCACGTTGGCTTTGGCTTCAGCCTGAAGAGTTTTCTTTTTACGGTCAGAGATTACAGCGGTGCGCACTTTGCTGTGATTGACTTTATGCTTTCCTTCGTCTCCGCGCTCAAGCACTCCAAATACAGCGGTCTTATCTACAGCGCCGCTTCCGGTAATGCGCCGTTTCTTTACATCCATGTGCATGTTCCGCGCTTTCCCGCCAATGATGGTTTCGTCAACTTCGACCTGCCCGGAAAACTTCTTGAAGAATCCGCCAGTCTGCATCCCAAGTCTGATTCTGTGCATGAGGAACCAAGCGGACTTCTGAGTGATTCCCAAAGCCCGATGAATCTCATAAGAGCTAATCCCATTTTTGCAAGCCGCAATCATCCAGATCGCGGACAGCCACTTATCTAGACCGAGCGGGGAATCTTCCATGAACGTTCCGGTCTTGATGCTGAATTGCTTATGGCTGTGATGGGTCTTGCACTCCCAGATTCGGCGGGTAGCGATGAACCGCACTTCCGTGCTCCCGCAGGTGGGGCAGACCACGCCCTCCGGCCAGCGTTGCGCCACAAGGTGCGCCAAGCAATTGTCCAGATCGCTGTGGTAAACGATTGCTTCTTGCAGGGTTACGGGGTGTTTTTTCTCTGCCATGCCTTACAGAGTACCCCAAAATGGCTACTGTGTCAAGTATATTATTGCCAAAATCATGCCCAGCAGGAGTCTCGGCTGGCGCGAACTTCTAAACGGGCCAACGGGGCCTTTGCGGTTCTTGCTGCGGGTGGACTAGTATTTGAATGAGATGCTTCCCCCGGCATCGCGGTTTCCACGTCAGGCCCTGACGTTGGTCACTCGCCCTTCCCTGAGGACTTGAGAGACTCCTGAGGATGCCTTCACACACGGAACAACTCGCGGTCTTCTCGGTCATGAGCTTCCTGGTGGCAATCTTTGCCTGGATTTATGTCCGTGACCGGCAGCAGCGCGTCGCCTACTGGATGCTCGGCTGGATTGCGATCTTCATCCACTTCGCCGCCCAGTTGCTGTGGGGTTTTTCACTGCTCCCCCCGATCTGGGCCGTGTTTATCAAGGATGCGACACTCTTGATCACGGGCGTCAGCTTTCATCTTTCCGTCTCGGAAGTCTTCAATACCCGCCGCAAGCGGGCATTCTATATATCTCTGGTGGCCTTGCCTTCCATTCTCTATCTGCCCATCATGCTTTGGAGACCGCAGACGCCGGTGGTCTTTCCCCTGCTGCTGGTGTTCAGCGTAGGGGCGGTGGCCACGATGTCGTTTTTCTACCATGGGCGGGGAGTGTATTTCTTTTCCGTGCTGATACCGGTATCGCTTTATTGCGCCTGGGCCGTTCGGGAATCGGTGAGAGGCAATCCTGCGGCCGGAATCAATTTCTACCTGGGCCTCTTCTTTCTGTTGGCCGGGTTGCTGTATTGGCGCAAACATCACTGGATTTCTCCGGGTGTGGTTACGACCTTGATTCTGGGGACTCACATTCTCCGCGGCCCAGGTTCTGGGCATCCACTCTACCGGCCCGCTTCCCGAGAGCCTCTACTGGGACTGGCCTAAGTATTTTGTTGCTTTCGGAATGATCCTGACGCTGTTTGAGAACCAGACGGAACGGGCGAACAACGCCGCCAACCAATATCAGGTCCTGTTTGAGGGCAATCTGGCGGGCGTGTATCTGGCCACCTTTCAGGGACAACTGATCGATTGCAATCCCGCCTTCGTCAACATGTACGGATACAAGACCAAAGAAGAAACACTGGCAGTACCGGCGCAGCAGCTTCACAACGATGCCGGCGAATGGCGATGGCTCAGCAACCGCGTACGCGACTTTGGGCGAGTGATCAATTACGAATGCCGGCAGCGAAGGCAAGATGGTTCGACTTTCTGGATACTGGAGCGGACTGCCATTATGGCCGGTCCGGCGGGGGAAAGCCTGATCGAAGGCACGGTCATCGATATTACCGAGCGCAAGCGGTCGGAAATGGCGCTGAGGCAGTCCGAAGAGCGTTTCTCCACCATTTTCCGGCACAGCCCGCTGGGGTGCGCCATTCTTAGCCTGGAGTGGAACTTCCTCAATGTAAATGAGAACCTGCTGAAGCTGATCGGCCAAACCGCCGACCAGGTGATCGGCAGAAGCGCGCAGGAAATCGGGCTGTTCGGCCCCCAGGAAAACCAGGCCCAGCTCTTCCGCCAACTGCGCGCCGAGGGCTCCGTGAAAGACAAGGAGATGGAGTTTCCCGATGCCGGCGGCAAGAAGCACTTCGCCGTGTGCTTTGCCAACCTGGTGCGCATCGGCGACCGGGAGTGCATTTTCAGCATGATTCTTGACCGCACGGAAGAACGCGATCTGGAAGCCAAGTTTCTTCAGGCGCAGAAGATGGAATCCCTGGGCCGGTTGGCTGGGGGCGTCGCCCACGATTTCAATAACTTGCTGGGCGTGATTGGCGGATACGCGGAGTTGCTGGAAGCGCGCCTCGGCGATGACAGCAAAAACCTCCGCTACTGCAGCAAGATCATCGAAACTACGCAACGGGCCGGCGGATTGACCACCCAACTGCTCACCTTCAGCCGCAAGGAAATCATGCAGCCGTCGCCTCTGCGGCCCGATCGCGCCATCATGGAGATGGCCGGCATCCTCGCGCGCCTGATCGGCGAAGACGTTGAAACCCGGCTCGATCTGCGCTCCCGGGGCACCACCATTATCGATAAGACACACTTCGAACAGCTCATCTTCAATATCGCAGTGAACGCCCGCGACGCCATGCCCGGCGGCGGACGCTTGCTGATTGCTACCGAAGACACGTATTCACCCTTGGTGCTGGCATCCGGCAATATTGGCGCCCGCCCGTACATTTCTCTCAAGATTGAAGACAACGGCGCGGGCATGGATGAAAAGACACGCCAGCGCGCCTTTGAGCCGTTCTTCACCACCAAGAGCATGGGCCGTGGCACGGGCTTGGGGCTTTCCACTGTCTACGGAATCGTGCAGCAGTGCGGCGGGGAGATCAGCATCGAATCGGAACTCGGGAAAGGCACCTCCGTCAACATCCTGGTCCCGGCCACCGCCGACGTAGACCTGGATGCCCGGCCCGAACCCTCGTTGGAGGTGATGCGCGGCGCCGGTCAAATTCTACTGGTGGAAGACGAGCCTGAGTTGCTGCACAGCAACGCGGAATTCCTTGCCTCCCTGGGCTATTCGGTGACCTCTGCCGGTGATGGTCCGGAGGCCCTGGAGTTGGCCCGCAACATGTCCGTCATCGATCTGGTGATCACCGATGTCGTCATGCCCAGGATGAACGGACGGGAGTTTTCCGAGCAGTTGATCGTGATGCGGCCGGGCACGAAAGTCCTGTTCGTTTCCGGTTACGCCGACGACGTAGTGTTGCGCGCCGGCATCTCTCGTCTGGATACATGGTTTCTGCATAAGCCGTTCTCGCTGAAGGAACTGGGGCGTATCGTGTACGATCTGATCGCAGCACAGCCTGCTAGGGCGTTGGATCGGAACAAGTAGCTGAGCGCGAGCATGGTGCGAACTGCCTTGGCGGAGAGCACCCGCTAGAGTCGGCTGCGCGGCAGGGTTACAGAAAACAAAATGAAACTTCTCTAATTGTCCCTCCTCTTCCTCTTAGTGCTTTACTGCATGAAACCAAGTATTTCTTGTTTTTATAAAATATTTTGCAAGAATTTTCTTTCGGTTTCCTTACTTCCAGTCTGCGACATTAAAGACTTCAAAGACTTTGTTGCAACTGCGTCCGTTTCGGATAGAATACGCGGCATTCTGAGTGAGTGATCGCTTTTTAATCAAGGGCTCAGATGCGAGCTTGAAATCCGATTTTTTATCTTTAAACCCATCAGCCGGATCAACATGCGTTTCCCGGCCTGAAGTAAGACGCATGGTGGTTCCCCCAGCACGATCATCGCCAGGCCGGACGGAATTTTAGGAAACCTAGCGGTCCAACGCCAGTACTCAAACAGACGCGCAGTTCATCGCGCCGGAAATCTTTTCCTTTTCAGGAGGCCACATGATCGGTAAGAGATTATTTACACTTGCAGCCCTGACCGCTTGGCTGCTCCTCAGTTGTAACAGTTTGTTCGCCCAGGTGACTGCGACCGCCAGCCTGCACGGAGCGATCAGTGACAAGTCGCTCGCCGTGGTAGCCGGCGCGGATGTGACCGTCACCAACAAGGCGACCGGCGCCAAGCGTACCGCGAAGACCAACTCTACCGGTGAATACCGGCTTGAGGGCCTTTCCGCCGGCGTCTACAACATCAAGATTTCCGCCAAGGGCTTTTCCGTCGCGGAAGTCAAGGACCTGGAAGTGCTCGTGGGTTCAACCGCTACACAGAACGCCACGCTGGTTCCCGGTTCGGTGAGCGAAACCGTCGAGGTTACCGCCACCGCGCCCCTGGTGGACCAGCAGAAGACCGACGTCAGCACCAACATTACCCCCGGCCAGATCACAGACCTGCCGCTGATCGGCCGTGATATCGCCGACTTGGCATATCTTTCGCCGGGAGTGAAGGCTGCCGATTCCTACGATCCGACCAAGAACCGTTACTCCATCCTGTCAGTGAACGGGCAGGGCGGTCGCAACGTGAACGTGACCGTGAACGGCATCGACAACAAAGACAACACGGTCGGCGGTCCCGTGATGCAGCTTCCCGCTGAAGCTGTGCAGGAGTTCGCCATTTCCACTCAGCGCTTTTCGGCCGAGAATGGCCGCTCCGAAGGCGCAGCCATCAACGTGATCACCAAGTCCGGCGGCAACCGTGTTCACGGATCGGCCTTCGGGTTTTTCCGCAACCAGTCGCTGAACGCCGGCCAGAAGCTGGCCGACCCCACAACCCCCCAGGGCTTTGTTGCCTCCAACCCGCCGTACTCGCGGCAGTGGTTTGGTGGCTCGGTGGGCGGTCCCCTGAAGAAAGACAAGCTGTTCGCGTTTTTCGCTTTTGAGCGCCAGCGCGAGCACACCTCGCTGGCCGAGGCGCCCACCGCCCTCACCCAGCTCAACCTGGTGACCGCGCTGGGTGCGCAGCCGGTCGCCGCAGTTCCAACGCCGTTCTTTGAAAATCGCGTCAACGGCCGCATGGACTACATCTTCAACAGCAAGCACAGCGCGTACCTGTCGGTGACCACCCAGGCCAATAACAGCCTGAATGACCAGAGCAACGGGACCTTTGATCTTACCGAAGGCAACTTCACGGTCAATCACATGCAGGTTGCCAATGTGACCTTGAATTCGGCCCTTAGTTCCACACTGGTCAACAGCTTCACCGCCGGCTTCCAATACTGGAACAACCTGATTGACAGCACCAAGAAAGTCCCGCTCGTCACCTTTCCGTCAGCGCAATTTGGCACCAATACCAACGTTCCCCAGCAGTCGTTCCAGACCAAGTTCCAGTTCAAGGATGACGTGACCAAGACCGTAGGCCGCCACACGTTCAAGACCGGAGTGGATTACATCTGGAACCCGAAGCTGGGCGGATTCTTTGAATTCAACCCGACTTTGGAACTTGACTTCCGTAAGAACCCCAGTTGCATCCTCGGCCTGGCGCCGGATACCACCACCGCAGGTTGCGGCGCGGCGGCGTTCCCGGCCGGCTTCGCCACTCCCGGCGCGGTCAGGGCCATGAGCATCGCTAACGGCGATCCTTCCTTCACCATCCCCAATGGGACCAAGCAGGTAGGGCTCTATTTCCAGGACAACTGGAAGCCGATGAAGAAGCTGACCCTGAATCTTGGTCTTCGTTATGACCGGGACTTCAACATGATCACCGGTGTGGACGCGGCCACCAGCCGCACCTTCCAGGAGTTGTTGGTCTTGGCGCCAAGCAACGCCCTGGCCGCCAGGCTCACCGCCAAGAAGGCCGGTGACGACACCAAGGACTTCAGCCCGCGCATTGGTTTCGCCTATGATCTGACGGGCAATGGCACACACATCGTCCGTGGCGGCTATGGCCTCTACTACGGCAACACCTTCCAAAACATTCCGTTGTTCATGCAGCAGCAGGCCAACAACACCATCTTCCAGACGTTGTTTTCTCTCGCGCCGACCGACATCGTGCCCGGCACCGGGATTCTGTTGAGCAATTGGCGTTTTGGCGTGGATCCGTTGCCGGCGATCGCAGCGCCATCTCATAACCTGAACGTGGGCGCCACCGGCCGCATCATTGATCCGAATTACCGTAGCCCGGTCACCGAAGAATTCAACGGAGGATACTCCTGGTCGCTGTCTCCCAAGTCGGTGATCGAAGTGGAATACGTTCACGTGCTCAGCCTGCATGAAAACAAAACCATCAACCTGGATTCCAAGCGCCCCATCGATCCCAACAACGTGGCCCTGGGCCTGGTCCGTCCTCTGGATGCGGCTTTCATCGCCGCCGGCCAGCCGCGGTTGGGCAGCATTCGCGACGAACAATCCATTGGCCGCTCGCGCTACGATGGTATGAACATCAGCTATCGCCAGCGTGCCTTTCATAAACTTGATCTCTCAGTGAATTACACCCTGGCCCGCGCGGTCGGCTACAACGAAGACGGTGGTTCGTTCCGTTACTATCCGCGCGATCCCCAGCGCCCGTTTGCGCCGGAAGACTTTGGTCCGGCCTTCAACGACGAGCGCCACCACCTCACCGTCAGCGGCGTCTGGAACCTGCCTTGGGGTCTGTCCTTTGCTCCGATTCTTCAGGCTGGCTCAGCCAGGCCTTACAACGAACTCTCACCCAATAACGACCTGGGTTTGGGTGGCGGCAGCGCCGCTGGCGCCCTTCTGGCGCCCGGCTGCACGTTGCAGGGCTATTACTCCAGGACTTGCGGTCTGAATCCCATCAACAACAAGCGCGGCGACCCCTACTTCAACGTGGATACCCGCATCGCCAAGAACGTGAAGCTGGGTGAAGGCCGCAACCTGCAGCTCGCCTTCCAGACGTTCAATCTGTTCAACCACGCCAACTACGGCAACAACTTCGACAACACGGTCGGTGACGCGACGTTTGGCAAGCCGGTTGGGTTCATCAATCCGACCAGCACCGTCGCTCCCCGCTCATTCACGGGAGAGTTCGGAGCACGTTTCACGTTCTAGATTGCGCGCAAAGCACTATCGGGGCCGGCCTTGGGGCCGGCCCGTTTTTTGTGCCCCAGGTTTTGCTGCCGCTCTGACAGTTCAATGACAGCAAAGTCTTGACTGGCAGCCATTCTGCGATCACACTCAAAAACAGGATGGCTGAGACCCAAGGCCGGCAGCCCGCAGCGCCGCTCTGTGAAAATCGAACGGCCGATGAGACCAACGCCGAATATCCTTCGACGTTCGGGTCATGGCCTGCCCGAGGGCCAACTGGAAGAAAGAGCTCTCCGTTGCGCAACGAAATCTCATGGGCAACGGGCATCCGCAACCAGTTTTTCTCGAGTTTTCAACGGCTTGCGCGGATGTGCGGATTGAGGGCTGATTTTTGTAAAGAGAGATTAAAGCTCTCTTAAGGGCATCGATTCTGGCCTATAATGTCCGCCCCGGCCAAGTCGGTCACTCCCCAGGGTTCCGGCTGGGCTAGTCTTTGCAGATCGGTAGGCTCGAATATGCTTATGCTGAAGCGGAAGATCCTCGTCTCCGTCCGGAATTGTCTATGGATGGCCGCGTGCGCCATGGCCTGCTCCTCGTGTGGATCGCGCCAGTCTGCGCAGGCGTTCAAGCAAGGGCAACTGGCGCCCGCGCCGGCCGCTATATCGGCAGATTGCGAGGCTTCCACCACGCCGCCTCCGGGAGCGACGCGTGTCTATATTGCTCTGCGCGACGGTATTGACGGTAGCGGCCAGTCGGTGGATGACGCCCGCGACGGGACCACCGATGCTATTTTCGATTCCATTCTCCGTTGCTATGAAGAGGGATGCAGCGGCCCGCGGGCGGTCCCCCCAACGGAAAACTTGATCGTATGCCTGGGGCCGGGCACGTTTCAGACACTCGGAAACTATGATGCCCTCAGCAATATTCCCCACCCCACCGCCCAGGGCTTCCGGATAGGCAAAGGCTGGAAGGTCCACGGGCAGGGGCCGGACCAGACCACAGTACAACTTAGCAACTATCTCGCTATCACCCAGTCGAACAATCCCCAGAACTTGCCGATGGGTACCGGGACCAATTTGGTCCTGACCACGGCCTCCGACTCCGCTTCCGGAGTGGAAGTCTCAGACCTCACCGTTGACGCCAACTATCCCGCTTTGAAGCAGCTCGCCAGCCAGAACGGGAGCAAGGCACTGAACCTTGAGGCCATCCGCCTGTGGTCGGCCCGGGGTGGAAACTGGATCCACAATGTCAACGTAATCAATGCCGCGGGTGAGATAGGCGATACCGCACAGATATTTGAGACCTTCTCGGTAGTGGTTGGTTCTGTCATTCCCAACAGCAGCCCACTGGATAACAGTGGAAACATCATTGAAAACGTGGCCGTGAGCGCCTTCGGTGGGGGCAAGGGCGTCGGCATTGCCGTCTTCAACGCCACCGCCGAGGTGCGTAACAACCGTGTGACCGGCTACAACATCGGATACGGCGGCTGGTCTCTGGGCCCGGCCAACTTTCACGATAATGCCGCACTCGACTCTACCTATGGCTTTAACATCGACAGTCTCATCAACAATGGAGTGCGCATCGAGTCGAACCACATCGCCAGCTCCCATGGCTACGGCCTGGTGATTGGCGGATTTGGCGTCTATGAAAATCTTGTCATACGCGGTAACACGGTCGCTGTCCGCGACCCGCAGTCAATCGGACTGCTGTTCACCGGCAACGTGGCCCATTCCGTCGTTGCCGGAAACACGTTTTTGGTCGAGGATACGGGCAGCGGCGCCACTGCCATCCGCAACATCGTCAACACCAAGCAGGCCGGCCTCAACGGCAGCAATATTTACCAGTCGAATGTAATCGATAGCCATCTCGGCGTTGCCTTTGACGCGCCTTCTTTGCTCTCTCTCAACTGCTCGTTCGGGAACCACGATGAGAAGGGCAATCCCCGCAGTGATATGGCGGATACTAGTGCAGTTCCCTGTGTCACGCTGGGGAATATCTAAAATATCTAAAGAGTAGCCACGTCAGCACCAACCACGGCGAGATGTAACTTGTTACATCGAAAAGGCCGGCGTTCTTGAATGTCGCCTCTTGCGTGCGATGAATCCGGCACAAATCTTCTGTCACTTTACGCGGCTTCCAAGCCGGTGAATCCTCGGGGCCGTTGCCGTCCCTTTTACCGTGGCTTACGTGTCAATTCACACACAACGTCCTTCCGCAGACACGAATTGCTTGCTGGTTTTTCTGTTTAAATTCTTTGTTTTCAACCAGATACACTTTGGCCGCCATTGTGCTTTTCTCCTGTACAGCAAGCGACTTTGAAGGGGGAAAACAACATGCGGCGGCAGGTTGAAATCTCAAGAAACGACAAACTCGGAATCATAGGTTTCTCACTCTTCTGGCTCATCGCACTCACGGCCCTTTCGGCTTCGGCCCACGGACGGGAAATCAACGACACCACTTCCAAACCGGCTATCGCGGCCAACCAAGCCGTCAGCGACAAGCCGGCAGCTACTTCGATACAGCCCATCGCCCCGGTCGAAACCACCAGCGCGGATTCCACTGGCATAAAGACGGACGAGATCACGCGCTACATCCTGATCAGCATTCCCGACCGGCAACTGGCCCTGGTGGATGACGGCCAGATCGTGAAGGTCTACCCCATCGCAATAGGCGCTCCGGGCACCCCCAGCCCAACAGGCGATTACACCATCATTAGCCACGTGGCCGACCCTGTTTATCAGCACGAAGGCAAGACCGTCCTCCCCGGGAAGAGCAATCCCGTAGGCTCGCGCTGGATGGGACTGAGCCTCAAGGGCTACGGCATACACGGCACGAATGTCCAGAGTTCAATCGGCAAGGCCGCCTCCCACGGCTGCTTCCGCATGAAGAGGAAGGACGTAGAAGAGCTCTTCACCCTGGTGAAGGTAGGCGACATCGTCTCCATCCACGGTGAACGCGACGAACTGGTCGCAGCCGTGTTCGGTGAGGAAGAGAATTCCGCAGAAGTGAAAGTCGCGAAGAACACAGGAGCGCCGGATGCGACGGCGAATTAGCTGCTGGCGGGGCTGGCGGGGCGGTATTTGGTATTTGGTACTTGGTAGCAATTAACGGAAAGTGGTTGGCCAGTCAGCGATACCAAGTACCAAGTACCAAGTACCAACCACCAGCAGTCACAAGACTATGGAGACTCCACAATGCTGTTACTGAAATACCTCCTACAAACCACCG
>Ga0210403_10000266_pt1 | contig 58069 bp, 56 predicted proteins | sample IncBWC19MmetaG_FD_150863 | JGI IMG/M metagenome (GOLD analysis project Ga0210403, IMG submission 150863) | Forest soil microbial communities from Barre Woods Harvard Forest LTER site, Petersham, Massachusetts, United States - Inc-BW-C-19-M | ecosystem: Environmental > Terrestrial > Soil >...
GGCGTTCTGGGATCCCAAGCCCTGCGGAAAACTCTAATGATAGGATGAGTGTCGCATAAAAAGAGTGGCCCGTACGAGGAAGAATTCTCATGGGTTCAATAAGCAGAACAAATGATGAAAGCCAGGACAAGAAGCCGCTCTCCGGAAGTGTGGCGCTCGTGACCGGAGGCAGCCGCGGCATCGGCCGTGCCATCGCCCAGCGCCTCGCCTCGCTCGGAGCTTCTATCTCCATTTGCGGCCGCGATCGCGCGGCCCTCGCGGAGTCCGCCGCGCTCCTGGAAAAATCCGGGTCGCGAGTCTATTCGCAAGTTGCCGATGTCACCAAAGCTTCGGAAGTTACCGATCTCACCGCCAAGACGGAAGCCGCCCTCGGCGCCGTGACCATCCTCGTCAACAACGCCGGCATCGGCCTCTTCGGTCCCGCCCACGAAAAGACCGAAGCCGATTGGGATCGCGTTCTCGATACCAATTTGAAAAGCGTCTTTCTCGTCTCCCGCGCCGTCGCTCCCTCCATGATCCGCCGCGCCGCCGGAGACATCATCAATATCAGTTCCCTGGCTGGCAAGAACACCTTCGCAAACGGCGCCATCTACTGCGCGTCCAAGTGGGGCGTCATGGGCCTCTCTGGCTGCATGGCCGAGGATCTCCGGGAACACGGCATCCGCGTCAGCGTCATCTGTCCCGGCAGCGTTGCCACGGAATTCTCCACCCGCGGCCCCAAAGACACCTCAAAAGTGCTCACCCCGCAAGACGTGGCTCATGCCGTGGAAGCCATCGTTACCCAGGGCCCGCAAAGCTTCCTCAGCGAAATCCACCTCCGCCCCCTGCGCAAGCCCTGAGGCCGCACGCCCGGGAAATCCGACATTTCCTCTTGACAATAATCGTTACAACAACTATAGTCTCTTCATGAATTCGCATCCCAAACCCTCTGCCACTCCGCTCGACGCCCGCGTCTTCGTGGCTCTCCTGCAAACTGCCGACTCCCTAGGCCAGGACGCTGAACAGCTCTTCAAATCCACCGGCCTTACCGGCGCACAATACAATGTACTTCGCATTCTTCGTGGTGCGGGTCCCGGCGGTCTACCCTGCAGCGGCATCGGCGACCGCATGATTTCTCACGACCCGGATATGACCCGCCTGCTCGACCGCATGGAAAAGCGCGGCCTCATCTCCCGCGAGCGCCAGACCGACGACCGCCGCGTCATCAAGACCTGCGTCACTTCCCAGGGCCTCGATCTCCTAAAAACACTCGACCAGCCGGTCCGCGAGCTTCACAAGCGCCAGTTCCGTCACATGGCCCCCGCGCGCCTGAAGATTCTCGCCCGACTCCTCGAGGAACTCCGCCCCCGTAGACAGGAGTAGCAAACAAGTTTGGGACACGTTTCGAATCCCGAGTAAAAAGAAAGAAAGAGGAGAACCAACATGGGCCATCATCTATCTCGCGTCGCGATTGCGGCCGCAGCCGCAGCCGTTCTTTCGCTGCCCGCTTCCGCCGGAACATCAACCTGGAAAATCGATCCGCAACATTCCTCCGCGCAGTTCTCGGTCCGCCACCTGGCCATCTCGACCGTCCGCGGAGCCTTCAGCAAGGTCACCGGCACCATCATTCTCGACGAAAATGACGTCACCAAATCCGCTGTGGACGTCACCATTGACGTTTCCACGGTGGATACGCGTGAACCGAGTCGCGACAATGACCTGCGCAGCGACAAATTCTTTGACGTCGCTCACTATCCCTCGATGACCTTCAAATCCAGGAAAGTGGAGCAAGTTGCGCCCGGAAAACTCAAGGTCACCGGTGATCTGACCATTCGTGGCACCACTAAGGAAGTCGTTCTCGATGTGGACGGCCCTACCCCTCCAGTGAAAGATCCCTGGGGCAATCAGCGCGCCGCCGTCAACGCCACCACCAAAATCAACCGCCAGGACTTCGGCGTGAAATGGAACGCCACCATGGACAACGGCGGTGTCGTCGTGGGCGACGATGTGCCCATCACCATCGACGTGGAAATGATCAAGCAAGTACCGGCGAAATCCGGCAACTGATCTCGTCGCGCTGGCGGCACTCGGGCGGGAGCGCGCACTCCGCGATGAATCGCGTGCTCTGCCCGGATCATCTAAGACTTATGTGCAAGGGAGAGGTTCGGATTCATGCGCAAGCCGGCGCCCAGTGATTTTCCCGTCCATCAGTTGATCATCGATCGTTGGAGTCCCCGCGCGTTCTCGGAGAGGCCTGTCCCCCCGGACGTGCTCCGCAGTCTCTTTGAAGCCGCACGCTGGGCGCCCTCCAGCAACAATGAGCAGCCTTGGGCCTACATCGTCGCCACGCGCGATGATCACGACAATTTCGCGAAAATGTTGAGCGTCCTCGTCGAATTCAACGCAAGCTGGGCAAAAAACGCCCCCATGCTCGCACTCGCTGTGGCCGAACTCAACTTCGCAAAGAACAACGCTCCCAACCGCAACGCGCAATACGACACCGGTGCCGCCACCGCCTTGTTATCCGTGGAAGCGACCGCGCGAGGCTTGGCCGTTCATCAAATGGCCGGCTTCGATCCGGCCAAAGCGCGTGAAGTATTCGCGATTCCCACAGGCTGGGAAGCCATCGCCGCCCTCACCATCGGCTACCCCGGCGATCCCAATTCCCTGCCTCAGGCTTTGAAGGATCGCGAGCTGGCGCCAAGGACACGCAAACCGCTCAGCGAATTTGTCATGGCCGGTCACTGGGGGCATACTGCTTCTTTCATAGCAAAATAACTGGAGAACGCCGCCCGGCCCCTCATGCACCGCACTCTCGAATTCCTCCTCCACCACGGCTACGCGGTCCTGCTTGCATGGGTTTTCGCGGAGCAGCTCGGCCTGCCTTTGCCTTCTATGCCGCTTCTGCTGGCCGCCGGAGCTCTCGCCGGCACTGGGCAGATGAGTTTTTTTGGCTCCCTCTTCTGCGCCATGCTGGCCGCCGTAGCCGCGGACTCCATCTGGTACTGCATGGGCCGGAGCAAAGGCATTCGGGTTCTTCAGCTCATCTGCAAAATCTCGATCGAGCCGGATTCCTGCGTTCGCCGCACTGAAGGTGTTTTCTCCAGGCAGGGCGCGCGCTCACTCCTATTCGCCAAGTTTCTCCCCGGCCTGGGCACCGTCGCGCCGCCCCTCGCCGGCATTTTTCACATGCGCGCCCGGCGGTTTCTTCTCTTCGACGCCCTGGGCTCTCTCCTCTGGGCTGGCACGTTCCTGGGAATCGGCTACATCTTCAGCGGTCAAATCGAGCTTGTGGCCGAGCATCTGGCCGCGCTCGGCGGTTGGCTACTAGTTCTTCTCATCGGTACGTTTGCGGCTTACATTGCATACAAATATATTGCCAGACAGCGCTTTCTGCACGAGCTCCGCATCGCTCGCATCACCGTAGACGAGCTAAAACTAAAAATCGACGCGGGCGAAGAACTCGTCATCGTGGACCTGCGCCATTCCATGGATTTCGAAGCGGATCCCGAAACAATTCCAGGCGCCTTCCGCATGGACGCCAAGGAACTGGAAGAAAAAAACGATAGTCTTCCGCGCGATCGCGAGGTCATTCTCTACTGCACTTGACCAAACGAAGCCACCAGCGCCCGTGTGGCGCTGCTTCTAAGAAAAAACGGCATCAAACGCATCCGCCCCCTGCAAGGTGGCCTCGACGCCTGGCGCAAACGCGGCTTCCCCCTCGCCACCGTGGCCCTCTCCTAATCGCGAAAAAAACAGCCCGCAACCTTGCCCGAGGACTCTGCCCTCAGGGATCATAGTATCTGGCGCGGTAATACGATAAGGCGAAAGATGTGGCCCGCGAGGAATCCGGGGGCGCGACGGGCGTACTCATTGCTTCTGCTGGTGTCCTAGAATCAGGCATGTTTCATGATCTTCCTGAATGAAGCGCGTTACCAGCAGGAACGCCGCCCGCAAGAGACTTTCGATTCTGAGGTCGTACAGTTGCGCGTACGAACCCAAATGAGTTTGGGCGGCGCTCCCGAGAGGACACTGCGCTCCTCAAAGTCAGAGTCCTTCGAAACGATGGTGAAACCGCTCGTCTTGGCGTATTCCCAGATCGCAGCATCGTCTGTGCTGCCCAATCCACATTGATGGACATGGGCCGAACCTGGGTAAAGGTCGGACAAGACATCGATCAGCTGAGGAGAGAGATTTCGTCAAAAAGGAGCTTCACGCGTTCAACATTTCCAGTTTGCGCTCGCGATCAGCCGCGAACGCGAGACACGCACGGATATCTTGCTCCGTTAAATAGGGAAAATCCCGCAGAATGTCCTGGTGCGTCATGCCGCTGGCGAGATAATCCAGGACGTCATAAACGGTGATACGCAGCCCGCGGATGCACGGTTTTCCGCTTCGTTTGCCTGGCTCCATCGTAATAATGTCTGAGTAACCCATAGAACCCACTTTAAGTGAAAAACCAATTGGAAACCATCATCACATCTGTTCTGCCGCATTACGTCGGCGCCACCCAGCCGGGAGTCCCTCAATGGCCGAGTTTTTTTAGCGAGATTAGCGCCTCGTTCCGGACCTCTTCGAACTCACTCTTTTGCAGCTCTTGAAGCCGATCAATGCCAACCCTACGCAGTGATTCGTCAGGAGTCGTCTTCGCGAGCGCCTCAAGGCCGTGGGGGACAGCCGCCCTCGCGGGAAGACGGGCACTCTCCCCAAGATCGGCAAGCGCTTTGAGTGCATTTTTATCTCTCTTAGGCACATGGCAATCAAGGGTTCTAGCAAGAAGACGGTAAAACCTCCGGAGGTTGTGAGGAGGATTATCCATGGGAAGCTGGCAGGGCAGACCACGGCGGCTCTTGCGCGCGCCGAGGGAGTCCACCGGGACACCGTTCTGCGCATCCTGACGCTTCCAGAAACGATAACCACTGGCTCGAGAAAGGGCTCTCCGGGCCTCACCGTGCATTCCCCAGACTCCCGTACTTCAAATGGCTGTTCGCCAAGATCCTCCAAGAGCCTGTGATTTTCTTCCCAAAGAGCCGCGAGATGATGCTGTCGTGGGCAGTAATGGGATATGCGACCTGGTTGTGCCAGATATTCCCATCGACAATGGTGCTCGTTCAATCCCAAAAGCTAGAAAAGAGTTGCGAACTCGTAAAGGGGAAGGAACCTCCTGGCTATGCCTTCAGTCTTTGGGACCGGCAGAAGCCATGGATGAAGGAACGGTTTCCTCTCGCGATGAGACCTGAAGACTTGCCAGCCAACAAACTCGTCTGGAGAAATAATTCTGTAATTCAAGCTGTCGGCGCCGGCGCAGATCAAATTCGGTTGTACCATCCTACGGTTGTGATTTGGGACGAGATGGCCTTCATGGAGGAAGCTGCGGCGAGCTTTGGGGCAGCTACTCCGGTAGCCAAGCAGATGCTCTGTGTGAGTTCGGCTGGCCCGGGATTTTTCGGGGACATCTGTACGCGGTAACCGAAGTTAGAGGTTTTCTCAAAACACTTACTCCCTTCGATTCGGTACGCTTTCAGCAGCAACGTCAGGGTCGACGTCGCGTCTCCTTCATGGAGTAGGCGATTGGCGCATCGACGTGCGCACCGCGTCCTCGTCCAGCACACTTTGGAATTTCTCCAGCACTTCCTGCCCCATCCACTCTTGGAGCACTGGGGCGGCCTTCTCCATGTCCCAGGCAGAACCGCCTTTAGAGACGCTGCGTTTGATCTGCAGTGTGAAAGTGCGCTCAGCGAGCTGGCCCGCAGGAGAATAGACCGATAACCGGAGTTTGGAATTTGCATAGACATCGCAACTCAACCATCCACATTTGCTGTCCACGTCGCTGTCCTGCAAGTTGATGGTCAGTCTCAAGACGGGATCGCCAGCGTCCGGAGTGTTGATTAGGACGTTCGTGTGGGGAAACCGGGACTGTAGCCGTGCAATCAAATCGTTTTCAATCCTGCTTCTGAGGTTGATCACCACTATGCCGTTTCCCTTCTGGCGGAATAGTCCCCCGTCCGATGCATCGCCGGTGAGGGCTACTGAAATATCTCTCGGCTTGTCCTTTTGCTCCTGCGCTTGTTCCGCTGCTTGCTTGTCGAGCCAGCCTTTGTTTTTCAGTTGCGCTAACAAGCGTTGTAGGTTTGGATCATTGCTGTCCGCTGCGCCTATTGCTAGCAGCTTCTCTCCCGCTTCGAAACCCGCGATTGGCTCATTCAGAGTGATTGCTGTTGCTGCGCGAAGCTGCCAAAGCAGCATCTGCATTGGATGTTTCCGCAAAAAGGTATTGCTTTCGTCCATGAACTGGTGGAGCAATTTTTTCTGTTCGGCCAGATCGGTGGTTTGCTGCGCCTGCCGCGCCAGTTCAACGAGAGCGTTGTAATCTACCCTGTCCATGCCCGCAAGCTGTTCGACAGACGTATTCAACGCAGGTTGAGCGGAAGTTACATTGCCGGTTGGCTGGTTGCTGCCCGGAGTTGCGTTCGCTGAAGTGTTAGCAAGTGATTTTTTCAAAAGCAACTCGGCCTTGATAAGCCGCTTATCGTTGGGATACGCCGCCAATAATCCTGATGTTAGGTGTTGCGCTTCCGCGTATTTGCCGGCGTGAACCAAGTCGGAGAGTTTCTTCATCACCTCCTCCGGCGCCTGTCCCGCCGGCGTTGTACTTTCCGTCGAAGGATTAGGAGCAGTCTGCGGGTTCCTCGCCGTCTGCGCCGGCAGGGGAGCCGAGACCATCAGGGCTAGAAGCCCACTCAGAATCGTAGATTGCGGCAGTTTTCTCATAAACTTTCTCCACACCATTGCGACGGCGCGACCTGGATCGTTATGATCAATCCCTATTGGCTTTGCGCATCGCTAATCTTCTCAAGAACCAAAGTCACTGGGTGTTGTGCAATCCACTCGGCGTCCCGCTTCGGTTTTGGAGTTTGCCTTGGGAACTCCATGGTCATCGTTCTTTTGTCTTCACTTACAAAATAGGAACTCGGTGCTTGCCATCCCGATGGGTATCGTTGTTTTCCGGGAGCATCGTTCACCACAAATGAATGCCCTCCCGGCGCCTCCGGGTCATTATCAGAGGTGGGCATATACTGCTGCCAGCTGATTTCACCTGAATCGCGAATTTTGCCCTTAAAGTCCGGTCTTTTATTTGCCCGACTGTTCTTTGCCTGGAAATGCCCCTCGACCTCCCCTGTTTCGGACCTCATCATTACTTCTTTATCTCCTTCGCCATGTTGGTCCGGCTTGTCACCTATCGACCAAGACACGCTCCAGGTTCCTAAGATCCATCCGTATTTTTTGTAGTTTTCCACTTCCTGTTTATCCAGCCAGCCCTTAATCTTAAGTTTCGCAAGCAACTGCAGGTTCGCGTCATTACTATCCGCTGCGCCGGCTGCCAAGAGTTTTTGTCCGGCTTCATAGCCCCCGGACGCGTCATCCAAGCTTAATGCGGATGCTGCACGAAGCTGCCAGAGCAGCATTTGCCCGGGATATTTCTGCAAAAATACGCTGCTCTCGCTCATAAACTGCTTTAACGACGCCTTTTGTTGTTCCCCATCCGCGTTCTGCTGCGCTTGCCTCGTCATTTCAATCAGGGCGTTGTATTCCACCTTGTCCAACCCAGTAAACTGCCCGGCGCTCATACCCGTAACAGGTGAAGGGGAAACCGCGTCGTTTGCTTGCTGATTGCTGCTCGAAGCTGCATTCGCCGTGCCCGCAGCCGCGCGCGATTTGTCCAAAAGCGCCTTAGCTTTAACCAAGCGCTGGTCGTCGGGATAAGCCAACAACAAACCAGCCGTCAACTGTTGCGCCTCCGCATATTTGCCCGCATGCACCAAGTCTGAGAGTTTCTTCATCACTTCATCCGGTGCCTGGCCGGACGCGGTTGGACTTGCCGCTGATGGCCTAATGTCAGCGGACGTACTGCCCCCGGTCTGCGCATGGAGGGGTGGAAGATACATTAGCGCGAGGATAAAGCCGAGGATCAAAGACTTGGTCAGATTTTTCATGAGTTTTCCTTAACCCTTCGTCTTTAGTTACCGGTCACGTCCCCTAATTTGATTTCTTCCATTCGGCTGGACTCCGACAACGCTTGATCGCTGGGCACTAGGAAGAGCTTCGAGTGCGCCGCCCAGGCTCCAGCCGATATTTCAACCCGAACCCAGTACTCTTTTCCGGCTCTCATATCGAAATTACTGATTGGCACTTCACTTTCGATTCCTCTTTTGGACACAGAGATGGTGTGTTTACCGGACGCGAGGACCATCTGGATTGCTTCCGAATTCGCAATTTTCGTAATTTTATTGCCATCGATATACACATCAGGTTTCTGCAGTGCGGCGGTTAGATGGTGGGGGCGATAGAGATGCAAGATCACTGTTGGTGCCGGCGCAGATTGTGGTGAAACCGGCACAGGGTTGTTCATGGGTGCAGAACTCTTTGCATCCATTTCCGTGCGCGCTGGAGCTACAGAAGCGCTGCCGGCTATGGGAGGAGGGAGAACCTTGTTCTCGGCCGTCACAAGCGCCTTGTCCAGAAGTTCCTTAGCTTTAATGAGCCGCTGGTCGTCGGGGAAAGCCAGCAACAGAGCTGCTGTTAGCTGTTGCGCTTCCGAGTATTTCCCTGCGCGAACTAACTCGGAGAGTTTCTTCATCACGTCGTCCGGTGCGGGAATTGCGGTCGTCGGGTTGGTATCAGTTGGCGCATTACCGGGAGTCTGTGCGTGCAGTGGCGCGACGCAAATCAGGGCAAGTACAACTCCCGGAATGAACGACTGGGACATTTTCTTCATTAGGTTTTCACCATCCGTCGCTATGACAAATGCGCAACTCAAAATGAACAGTCTCAGATGTGCTGGCTGAGCTGATTAGTAACCGTTGTTGATTATTACGGAGCTAACATCTTTGCCGTTTTTGTCAACCACAGCCGCGGTGACCGTACAAGGGACGCTATAGCTGTGCCAATCGGTGAGAGTGGCTGTCCTGGTGGTCGTGTATGTTCCGCTGGCGGCATCTTCTGGTTTGATCGCAAGCGTTCCCATGGCCCCGCCATCGAGACGACACGTTTTGGGTGAACCATTTTCCAGGCGGATGCCCACTGGTTCTTTCATGCCACCAAGTCCACTGACTGTGAGGGTGAGCTTCGTCTTCATAAGCACATTAAAATGGCCTGTTGACCATCCTCCGTACGCCAGACGCACATTCAAACTCCGAAGCCAAACGTATTCTTGTGCATTCTCCGCTCCCTGCTTGTCCAGCCAGCCCTTGTTTCTGAGTTCGGCCAGCAATTTTTGCAGACTCGGTTCATTGCTGTCCGCCCCACCTGCTGCAAGTAGTTTTTGCCCCGCTTCGTATCCGGCGATCGGATCATTCAGGCTGATGGCTGAAGCAGCGCGAAGTGTCCACAACAGCATCTGGTCCGGGTGCTTCTGCAAGAACGAGATACTCTGATCCATAAACTGTTTCAGCGACGCTTTTTGCGCTTCCAGATCCGTGTTCTGCTGCGCCTGCCTCGCCAGTTCGATCAGGGCGTTGTAATCCACCTTATCCATTCCGGTGAGGTGCGTGGCAGTTGCATCGGTCGCAGGTGAAACAATGCTCTCGGTGGGTTGGGGACGGCTGGTTGCGGTGTCTTCCGGCTTTGAAGACGCGAGGGATTGCTCCAACAAAGCCTTCGCCTTGATGAGCCGCTGGTCGTCGGGATAGGCCAGCAGCAATCCTACTGTAAGCTGCCGCGCCTCCGCGTACTTGCCGGCGTGAACCAGGTCGGAGAGCTTTTTCATCACCGCCTCGGGTGCTTGGCTAGACGCGGGTGTGTCTGCCACCTTTCCATTGTTGTCAGCGGGCGCGTTGCTCTGCGCCAACCCTGTGATCGACAGCGCCAGGCTAAGGCAGATTAGCCAGGTCAGCCGGCTGAGTTGATGGCGAAAGGATTGCATGATTAGGAATCTCCACTGTTGCGAATGAGCTTCGGCGTGGTTCCTGAATTTGGACGGTAGGCCACGCCATTTTCTTGAAGCATGGTGTTGAGCTCACTGCTGCTCAAGAACAGCCGCCGCTGGGGGCCTAGGTTGGAATCCATCATCTCGAACCAGGTTTCGCCGCGATGCTGGAACGTCTTAGTGAGCACGACTTCGTGCCCGCTTCGCATGTTTCCATCAGCGGGAATGACATTAATCATCACCGGTCGTCCCGCATGCAAAGTCTTGGCGAAATCGGAACTGGGCACCACCTCAGACTGGCCGAAGGCTTCGGCCAACATGACCACTTCTCCGCCATTGAGGCCGTGCCTCTCGATAACGGCCTGAGGATTCGCGCGCTCATCGGCCCTGCGCCAATCACCCTGATGAATAAGTTCGGTTGCCCGCGCTGCAACTGCGCCGTACGGTAGACCCGCTGCGTTGGCCAAAGCGAAAACAGTGCAATCGTTGTTCACGGTTTGCGTGCCAGCTCCTGGGAAACCCAATCCACCGCCCTGGGACGCTTCCCGCACGAGATCCGCATCCTGGCCGCGGGCGATAATGCCTTGCCAAGTGCTTCTGATCTGAAGACTCGTCGAATTCGGATCGCCATCAGAACTCAGTTTGTGCAAGGCCGTATCGAGGCGGGCCAGCTTGTCCGCGCTCCATCCCAGTTTCTTAGCCAGAGCGTTCATGGCGTTGATGACCCGAACACTCTCCGGGTCCACCTTGGGAGTTGATTCCGAGCACGGCTGCTCAGCGGCGGGCCCGTTTAGAGCGGTAAATTTGTCGACGTCGCTTTTGAAGAGTTTCGCCGCACGCACGTAGTTCTGAGCTTCCTGGGAGAGCCACGCTTGTTCCGCGGCGCCGTCTTTGGCTTCCTGTGAATCGGCGTCAAATTCGCGCCCAGTATATTTCTGATTGAAATTGTCAGCCCGGACCTTCCACTGCTGAAAGCGTTTCAGCAATGCGTCATGTCGCTGATTTAGGTCCGTTTTTGAGGACTGCGAGGCATTGTCGGCTGCTGCCCCGCATCCGGAAGGCACCGCCGCTGGCAGCGATGGAGTTTGCGCCACGGCCATTTGGATGGTTCCTAGAAACCCGGCACACAGGAACAGCAGAAGTTTCTTTCTCATCAATCCTCAGTTGTTCGGCGGTGAAGCCGGGGCGCCATTATCGCCTGTGTTGATCGCTGCGAATTTGATCTTCTTTTGCACTTCGCCAGTTTGAAACGTGACCATCCGGTCCAAACTTCCCGCCTTGTCTTGTGCCTCCCTGGCCTGTTCCTGCAGCACCGGAAGCTGATTCGACTGGGGATTCTTTTTTTGCTCTGCCTCGAATTTTGCTTGGGCCGCTGCTGCCGCTGTGTTCGCATCCTGGGTCTGCTGCTTATAGCGATTGAGCAGGCGCACCTCTGGATCATTGGCCATACTCGCCGGAATCTGGATGTTCGCCGGGGCGCGGGGTGTCTGTGCAACGGCTTTGTTCATAGGAACCGGCGCAGGCGGCGCGCAGGCAGATGTGTCGAAAACGCAGTTTGACTCGACTTTTGCCCCATCGCTTCTGCCGTTGCCGATTGCAGCGGCTCCGGAACGCGCGGCACTGCTCGCTTGGTCGGTTGTGCTGTGAACTGCGACCGGCGGCGCGGCGGCGGAAGAGTTGAGATCAGGATTCGCTGGATTGCAAGTCATGCCGAAAGCACACTTGCCAGTTCCTCTGCTTGCCGGGGTTGGATTGTCGTTCGGGCCGTCTTTTAATGAAGAATTGGATGCAGGCGCTGCTGGGCTCGGCCTCGAAGCCGGCGTGAAATTCACTTTGCCCGACGAAGGCGGGGCACCAAGCAGTTCCATGTCTTTGTCTTGCGGCAGAACAACCTTCGATTGAGACGTTCCGGGTTCTGACAATGTGGAAAGCAGTTCCATGTCCTTATCTTGTGGAAGGACAACCTTCGATTGAGACGTCCCGGGTTCCGACAATGTGGAAAGCAGCTCCATGTCCTTGTCTTGCGGCAGAACAACCTGCGAATTAGGTTGCGCGGAAACTGGAGGGTTATTCCCCAAAGCTGCGTCGAGCTGGCCTTTAAGTGATTCCGGATCAACGGATGTCTTCGTCGTGCCGCGCAAGTCCACCACTTTTGCGTCAGAATCGAGGTTCACCAAGCTCAGGGCAGAGCCATTAGGGTTTGCTGCTGTTGAACCTGTCAGTTGAGCGAAACCGAAAAGTCCCGTATTGGCGGGAGCGTTGCCTAATAACTGGCCTAACGCGCCGCTTGTTTGCCCGGTCACGGCAGCGTCTTTAAGTTTCTGCTTTGCCAACGCGAGATTGTGGAGGGTGTTTGAGTCGTTTGGAATAATGGCGAGGGCTTTCTGAAATTCATTAATTGCACCGGCATAATTTTTCTGCCTGAGTAAGTAGAGGCCGCTATTGTTGAGTTGTTGGGCGGCTAGCTCCCGTTGTTGTTGTTCCGGGTCAGGTTGTGACGAGGCTGGCGGCGGCGCGGGCGAGCCGAATAACAACTGTCCAAGAGCCTGACCAATCATGTTCCCAGCCAGCGCTGCACCCTGCATCGCAAGCTGTTGCTGAGGAGTAAGGCTTGCAGGGACCGAGGGAGCGCTAGAGCTGCTTCCAGATTTGCTGCCGCCGCAGGACGAACCTGCGGGGTACGGGCTACCCGCGCTGACCCAATCGTTGTACATCGTCGATTGCGGAATTCCACACTGGCTCTTATACGCCGTCCAGCTGGCACCGGAGTTTACCCCTGCCTGCGCTTTCGCCGCGTGTGGCATCAACAGTAGCAAAAAGGTGAGCAAATATGCTGGACGATGCGACGGTGTGAGACGAACTGAGCGGCCAACTCCAAGCACGCGGTCGAATATACCCGTAGCCTCCCGCACAAAGCCTCCTTTTATGCCAGAACAAAGAGAACGGCACACCAATAGCGTGTCCGGCAACCACCAGCAGGTCACCGACCTAAACCAGCAAGAAGAACCCGTGGACCCGATTGTAGGGGTGCCTATTGCCTCGGGATATAGTACTTGTGGGCATTTTTCGAAGTTGTTCTTCTTTGATATTAACGATCACATTGGCGCTCGCAGCGCTGGTCAACAGCGACCTCGTGCGGTGACGATTGCCCCTTTCGAACCATCGAATCGAGAGACCGTAACCCGCAATCTCTCCCAACAGGAAAACCAGCTCCTCTTGCAGGGATACCGACAAGCCATACTTCGCATTGTTCCCGACACACTCGTAGGACTCTCCTATCTCGTCAACCAACTAGACCGGACAGCAATCATTGAGACGCTCTACGGCGCGAAAGTTCTTATGGATCGCCACGAAGTAGAAACAAAAGGGGTATCTGACATCGACGCTGCGCAGTGTGCGAGCCACGTTTGCCACGGTGCTACGTTCGGCCGGCCAACGCGGGTACCTCGAGAAAAACCATGCTCACGGAATCTGCATTCGCGAAGCAGATTCGAAAAAAGAGCCGCGGTTTTATTCGCCGGAACAAACTCGCAAGCTGCTCGGCGCACTGAGTGAACCGTGTGCGTCGGTGGTGTCGGTCGCGGTTCTAACGGGCCTGAGGAGCGGTGAGATCCTCGCGCTGCGCTGGAAACGCATCGACCTGCTCGGCGGCACTCTGACAGTAGCGGAGAACTATTCCTCGGGTGAATTCGGATCGCCGAAGACCAAGAGCAGCCGGCGGGTGATTCCCATAAGCTCGGCGCTCGCGGGTGTGCTGGAAAGCCAGCGCGCACGAGCGAATCCGGCAACTCCCGAGGACCTGGTCTTTCAGACCGCCAAGGGGACTCCGCTCAACGACAAAAACCTGTACAACCGGGAGCTTGCGCCAGCGTGCGATCGGATCGAACAGCCGCGGATTTCGTGGCACTCGTTTCGTCACACGCATGCGACGCTCCTGCATGCCAGCGGCGAGCCTTTGAAGACTGCACAAGCCTTGCTTGGGCACTCGGATCTGGAGACGACGCTGAACGTGTACACCCACAAGGTGACCGACTCGGAGAAGAGGGCGGTCGAGTGTGTGGGTGCGGAGCTGTTCGGGGTTTTGGACTCAGTTGGACTCAAGACTGGATCAGCGGCGACGCCGGCAGGCGGATAAACTGATGATGATATGGGTGTTATGCGGAAAAGTTGGTGAACCGGGCAGGACTCGAACCTGCAACCCGCTGATTAAGAGTCAGCTGCTCTACCATTGAGCTACCGGTCCACGGGGTAATTTTAAATTTTACACGGCACATTCGATTTTGTCGAACGCGTAGGAACACTGAAAACCGCGCCAACGGCAAGCGGCCTAGTTCGCGCGCAATGTCGCCGTCAAACTTCGAGCAACTTCGCGGGCCCGCTCCAAGTCCCCCGGCTCAAATGAAATCGCGGACACCCTCGGATGCCCTCCGCCGCCGTACTTTTCCGCCAACGACGCCAGATTTTGATTTGCAGTCACCTGATTCCACGGATTTGTCCCCAGCGAAACCTTGGCGCGCGTGGTCGACGCACTCACGCTCACCGAATATACGCACTCCGGATGCAGCAAATACGGAATGAATTTGTTGTAGCCCTCCAGGTCCAGGTCTCCGACGTCGAAAAAGATAACCCCGTCGCGCGCCTCGATCCGCTGCCGCAAGATCTCAATGGACTTGCGATGGCGCTCGAGCAGCGGCTCCAGGTGCTTCGCCACCACCGGCAGCTTCACCATCTCGCTCAGCGGACAGTACGCCAGTTCCGGAATAATTCGGGCCGGAAGTCCGTTCTCCGGCGCCGCCTCAATCACCAGCGCCAATTGCGTGGCAGGCTCGACCATTTCCACGGCCGCCTCCGGCGTCGCGTACTGCGCCCCATCAATGATGTCGCCCCACCGAATCAACTCTTCCAGCGACTTGGTGTCAAATCCAAATTTCTCCCGGCTCACCGTGGCGATCAGCTTGGTGCAAGACTTGTATTCCGGCTCGTAATACATGTGCGGGCCAGGATGCTTGCGGAATTGCTCCGCGTCGGCTGGCGTCAGGAACGCGCTCTGGTGATGGTCAAACCACCATGTCACGTTCGGCGAATTCGAAAACTTGAAGTCCACAATGACGTTTTCATCTCCGTCGAATAGCCCCGGTTCCCAAGGCTGTGCGGCTCGGTGCGTCATTCCCGTAAAGCCGAATTCCGCGCCTGCATCGAATCGTTCACGATAAAAACGGTAAAAGAGAGCAGCCGAAGCGGTTCCATCAAAACAGCGATCGTGGAAACAGAGCCGAACCTTGGTCATAAGTGGACGAGTTCGCTCCGCCGATCCGAGGTCCTTATCGGCAACACGGAGCAAAGCCAATCAACATGGACTTGCGCGCCAGGAAAGTCAAGCAGAAAGGAACCGCGGAAAGGAACCGCGCGGCTGGCCACCTGTGTCGCAATCGTCTGGGGCGCCAGCAAACTCGGCGGCGGAACAAAGCACCGGTTCAGATGCCATCACTTGACACGGACGCGGCTCTGGCCTTACTAATCTGTTACCATCCAGCCCGTAAGACCTTGTTGTGTGCCCGGGAGGCCACATGCCTGATGAAAAGAATTTCTTCGCGGGCCTTTTCGATTTCTCGTTTAATCATCAGCTCGCCCGCCGGATCGTGAAACTGCTCTACGTTATCGCCATCGTCTTCGGCGGCATAACCGTCGTGGCCTGCGTCGTGCTCGGTTATCAGCAATCTCCCGCGCAAGGGCTGATCAACTTCGTTGTGGGCGTCGTGTCTCTCTTCGTCGGGATCCTCGTCACCAGGGTCCTCCTGGAGTTGGCACTCGTTATCTTGCGCATCGCCGAAAGCATCGACCGCGCCACGCATCCTGGAGCTTGATCGAACCCTCATGCATCCGTCGGCGGACCTGCTTTTCGGCTCGATTCTCGTCGGCGTTGCGCTGATTTCGTTACAATCGGGGCGTGGCTAATCCCCCATCGCCCCCGTCACCCATTACGGGCGTCTCTTTTTCCCCCGCTCCCGCCGTCCCTCGTTCCGTCCTGGGCATCGAGTGGCCCCGCGACATAACCCCGGCTGAACGCAAATCCCTCATCGCCGGCAGCCTTGGCTGGATGCTGGACGCCATGGACGTGATGCTCTATTCGCTCGTCCTTTCCTACCTCATCCGCGAACTCACCATGAGCAGCCGCACCGCCGGATTCCTCATTTCCGTGACTTTGGTTGCCTCCGCGATCGGTGGTTTTCTTTTTGGAGTTCTCGCCGACCGCATCGGCAGGACTCGCGCGCTCATGGCCTCGATCCTTCTCTATTCGTTGGCCACCGCCGCCTGCGGCTTTTCCCGCACGATCCCCCAACTCGCCTTCTTCCGCTTTGTCCTCGGCCTGGGCATGGGGGGCGAATGGACCACGGCGGCAGCGCTCATCGCCGAAACGTGGCGCGCCGAGCATCGCGGCAAGGCTCTCGGCTTCATGCAATCCGCGTACGCGATTGGCGAGGCCGTCGCCGCGCTCGTTGTCGTTCTGGTTTTGCCGCACTTTGGCTGGCGCGCTGTGTTTTTCGTGGGTGCGCTCCCGGCTTTGCTGGTTTTCTGGATTCAAAAAAGCGTGCCTGAGCCGGCCATTTGGCAGCAACGCGTCCCCACCGCTCGCGGTGGCTCACTTACGCTGCTGTTGCAGAAAGATGTGCTCCGCAACGGCTTGCTGGCCACCGCCATGAACGCGTGCAGCATGTTCGGTTACTGGGGACTGTTCACTTGGATCCCTGCCTACCTCTCGCTTCCTGCTTCGCAAGGCGGCCGTGGCCTCAGCCTGACCAAAACCACCACGTTCTTCCTCGTGCTTTGTCTCGGAAAGTGGCTGGGTTACGCCCTGTTCGGCGTCTTCGCAGACGCCTTTGGCCGTCGAAAACCGTACTTCATCTATCTTTTGGTCGCCGCCGCTCTCGTCCCGCTTTACGGGTCGGCGCGAAGCTCCTTCTGGCTACTCTGTTTGGGTCCGCTCGTGGCTTTCTTTGGCACCGGTTATTTTTCGGGATACGCGGCAATCGCCAGTGAACTTTTCCCGGGTGAAATTCGTGCCACCGCCATGGGACTCAGTTACAACTTTGGGCGCGGCCTGTCTGCCGTCGCACCCTTTGCCGTGGGTGCACTCGCCGCAAAGTTTGGACTTGGTCCGGCGTTTTTCTTACAGGCAGGAGCTTTTCTCGCAGCGGCTCTGTTGGCACTGCTGCTTCCCGAAACGCGCGGGCGCCAGCTTACTTGATCACGCGTTTGCCACTCGCGCACGCGATCGCGCGCCACCCGCGCGAACCGTGTACTTCATTGCAAAAAAAGGCGCCTGCGCCAGCGCTCTTTGGAACTCGCCATCATCGGCATAGCGCCGCTTGGCAATGCGCCTTCCCAGAATGCTGATCTCCAGAGGATCCCGCCGGAACGGATACGGCTCCAGCGTGACCGCGTTGTTGCCCTCCGGTTGAATGTCCCAATCCACTTCGCTGCCGCGATAATCCACCGGCACCGCGTCAATCGTCGCCCCTTCCAGCGGCCCCAGGCAAAAATAAAGCGACAACCGGTCCAGCGCCTCCAGCCGGTGCGAATTCACTTGCAGCCACTTTTCCTCCGCATATTCTTTCATCGCGGGATCCGCTCGCAAGTCCACCTTCAGCCGCAATTGCTGGAGCTTTAGCCGTTGCAGCAGGTCACTCACCATGGTTGCTTCCGGCGCCTTAACGTACTTGGCGGAAAATCCTGGCATCGTCGCCCGCGTGCGATCGTAGAGGCCCGCGCAATGCATGCTGACCAGCAAACCCGCATAACGGTCGGACTTCACCACGCGGTCGATCCCACGCAGGTACAGCTCGATGTGCTCCTCTGTGGGAACGGACATGAAGCTATACGGCGAAAACGTGACGGGGTCCACTTCCGGCGCGAACTCCCACTCGCTCCAGCCGTTGTCATGTTCTGTAGCCGCCAGGCAGAAGGAGTCTCGCGGCTCCGGCTTGCTGAAAACTTCATTTCCCCATTCGCGCGCAAAAAATCCCGACAGGACCGCGTGGTCTGTCTGCCGGATTAAGACAAAATGATCGCCCTGATCTTGAATGATCATGCTGCTGCCCTCGTTCGCAGCGGCTGGGTGCACGCGCTCCTTGGAGAGGTGCCAGGGCTTGGCAGCGGGGACGCACCAAGCAACCCTGTTTAGAACTGCCCCATTATGCCCCCGCACCTGCCACGAATCCAGCTTCTTTGCCACCAGCAAGAAAATGGCCGCTCCATCGCCCTCAAAGGTCGCGCAGCCCTTCCCAAAATCGCAATAGTCCCGCACCTGGCAAGTCTGTAGAATATTCTCAACCACTGCGGGAGTGGCGGAACTGGCAGACGCGCAAGACTTAGGATCTTGTGGCCGAAAGGCCGTGCAGGTTCGACCCCTGTCTCCCGCACCAACCTTTCCGCAATGGAAAGGGCAAGTCGCGTGTGCCTTTGCTTCACGACTGCGCTTTATGCAACTCCTGCGGGGGATTCCTCGGCAAATTCGGCTTGATCCCAAACTGTTTCGATCCCCAATCACATAACTCTTCCAGCAGCGGAATCAGCGTCTGACCCGCCCGGCTCAACGAATACGTCACCTTCGGCGGCACCGATTGCTCTGCCTTTCTGCTGACCACGCCATCTTTCTCCAATTCCCGCAACTGTGCTGCCAGCACTTTTTCGCTCACGCCCCGCAATAAATCACGCAGTTCGGCAAATCGCCGAGGCCCAAACGATAAGTGCCAAACCGCCTGCACTTTCCATTTTCCGCTCAGCGCATTAATCGTCGCCTGCACCGGACAGTTGTGATGAGCCTTCATCGTGCGCTCCCGGCTTACAAAATTGTGCGTACTTCCCCGCTCAACAGCGACGTTATACCATGCCCTGGTGACATTCGGCCCGCGCCTCAGCCTGCATTCCGCAGCCCTCCGCGAGCCTCATCCAGCAGGAGCAAGAAAATGATCCTCATAACAGGTGCCAGCGGTACCGTCGGCAAAGCAGTGTTGCAGGAAGTAAGCCGCAAGCAATCCAACTCCCGCGCCATGTTTCGTTCGAAGGAGGAGGCCGCCAAGGCGCCCTCGGGATGCCAGCCCGTCCTGGCAGACTTTTCGGACAAGCCCAGTCTCCGCAAAGCTCTCGACGGCGTAACAGCTGTCTTTCTTGTATGCGCCCCGATTCCACAGCTCGTCGATCTCGAAAGCAACGTCCTCGACGTCTGCAAGGAAACCGGCGTCCACCACATCGTGCTCAACTCCGCCCTCGGCGCAGGTGACTTTCCGAAATCCTTTCCCAGCTGGCATCGCAAAGTCGAAGACAAATTAAAATCCACCGGAATCAGCTTCACCATCCTCCGTCCCAACGGCTTTCTGCAAAACATCGTCACCTACAACGCTCCCAGTATCCGCTCGCAAGGCGCCTTTTACGCCGCTATGGGCGATGCCAAAGTAAGCTATCTCGACGTCGGCGACATCGCCGCCGTCGCCGCCAAAGCACTCCACGCCGGCGCCCACGCCGGCAAGACCTACGAACTCCACGGCCCCGAGGCCATCTCCAACCAGGAACTCGCCAAGCGCATTTCCCGCATCGCCGGCCGCACTGTCAACTACGTGGACATTCCCGAATCCGCCCAGCGCGAAGCCATGCTCGGCCTCGGCATGCCCGAGTGGCAAGTCACCGCGCTCCTCGATCTCCAGCAATATTACAAACAGGGCGGAGGAGCGAAAGCAGACGGCCTCCTGAAATCCCTGATCGAGCGCGACCCCGTTACCCTCGATCAATATCTTTTCGCCAACGCCCGCGAGTTCCGCGACCAGGCCGCCACTGCCTGAATCACGCCCGCTTCGTACTCATTGTAGTGGCGGGTCTTCAGACCCGTGCTTTTTCTTCAAGGCACCAGCAGCCGGGAAACTGATCTTGCACCCACGCTGCAATTACTGAGAGAAGGGGAGCTCGCATGAGCACTTCGCCGCAACAATCTGAAATCAGAAATCCAAAAACCGCCATGACCCACTCCGAAATGAAAGACTTCATCCGCAATCATTTCGAAGAATTCGTCAACCGCAAAAATCTCCAAATCGGCGAAATCAATTTTGCCCCCGGCTTCCTGGATCACGGCGCCGACGTCCCGCCCGGCCTCCCTCCCGGCCCGCAGGGAGCCATGCAATACGTCGGCGCCGCCCTCAAAAAAGTTCCTGACCTTCACGTGACCATCGAAGACCTCATCGCCGAAGACGACAAAGTCGTCGTCCGTAACCATTGGATCGGCACCGACGCCTCTTCCCACCAGCGCCTGGAATTCTCCGGCGTCGTCATTTGGCGTATCGCCAACCGGCAAATCGTCGAGCGCTGGGCGTATCTCGAGCCTCCCCACCCCGCGCACTCGTAGTGGCGGGTTTCAGACCCCGTGCCTTTGGTTTGTCCGGCTGTCCCCCTCGTGTTATTGGCAATGCTACTCCTGCATTCCGCACGTGATTTGAATCGTCACTCAGGCGGAGCCGTGGTTACCACAACTCGCGCATCCAGAGATTGTTTCTCTTACGAAAAAATGGCTGGCATCTCCAGACACAGTACTGGTACATAGGCTTTAATTCCTTTCTTCCCGCGCCCTGTGAAAATTTTACCGGATCCTTCCACCACCACAAGCACCAGGGCCTCAAACGATATCCCCACTCCTTCGCCCTATGCCGTTGAATTCTCAGCCCATTAGCAGATTCTTTGCCCCTCTGGAAGCGAACTTGCCTTTCTTATCCTGGGACCTAAAGCAATCAGGGATCTGCCCGCCCGGAAACAAGATAACTCTGCACCGAGAAAAAAATCCGGCGCTTTAGGAGGCGCCCCGAATGAATTACATAACATGTGGCACCGTCACGCTCGCGGGCATTCTCGCTCTGGTTCCATCTATGTCTGCAAAGAATCCCAGCGAGGCCCGGACCGAACAGGATCGTCTTCAAAACGCGGGAAAAGTCATGCAGGAAATTCTCAAAGTTCCCGATGACATCCCGCAAGACCTGCTCGATAAGGCCCGCTGCGTCGTCGTTATGCCTTCCGTTTTGAAAGCCGCGTTTGTCGTCGGCGGCAGTTACGGGCGCGGCACCATGGTCTGCCGCACCGGCAAGAACTTCACTGGTCCTTGGGGCACGCCCGCTATGTACGCACTGGAAGGCGGCAGCGTTGGCTTGCAAATCGGCGGTGAAGCCACCGACTTCGTCTTCCTCGTCATGAACGACCGCGGCGCCAGCAGTCTCTTGCATTCTAAGGTGAAGCTCGGCGCCGACGCTTCTGCCGCGGCCGGCCCCAAGGGACGCGATGCTTCAGCCGACACCGACGCATACATGCGCGCCGAAATCCTTAGCTACTCCCGCGCTAGAGGCGCCTTTGCCGGCGTCTCTCTCGAAGGCTCCACTCTGCGCCCCGACGACGACGCCAATCGCAAGCTCTACGGCCCATCCGCCACAGCCGCAAAAATCATTCTGGAATCGGATGTCCCCGCTCCAGGCGCGGCGCATGACCTGATCGCCTCTCTGCAAAACTCTTCCCCACATCTCAACCGTTAGCAACTCTCGTCGCCTTTCCGAACCTTTGCCCTCCGTAATCGCTCGGACCAAGGGTGCGGCCGTCTTCTGCCGCGGCCGCACCCATCATCAAGTTACAAACAATCAATTCGTAGTCCCCAGTCGGGAGGAAACTTTGTTCTCAGACCACTTGATCATCATCGCAGGCCGCAGCATCACCATCACCAGTCATGACATGCTTATGATTTTCGTTTCTCTCGCGACCGGGCTGCTCTTCTGGACCGCTCTCTACTTCAGCCGAAAACGCATCGTCGTCCTAAAGCGCTCGGCTGGAACCGAGCAGCTTACCTTCGAGCTGTCACGCATCGCCGACGCGCTCGAACGCATCGCCAATCGTCCTGCCGACGACGCCATCGCCGCCGCCTCGCGCCGCCAACAACAAACGCAACCACCCCCGCCGCGCGACTCGAAAGGTAGCGCTTATTCCATGTTCGGCCGGTAACCCCGCGATCCGTCGGTTCTTGTCTCCCGCGTTCGGCGGATGGACCAGTCTCCGCATCGCCGAACGTATTTCGGCGCGGCGGTCCGCACACCGCCCAAACTCTGCAGGCAGTCACTTGTAACCTTTCACCCGCACTCGCATCTTACTTAGTGTATACGTTTTGAGGATGATTGTTGAAACAAGTGCTTGCGCCCGCTCTTGCCAGGGAGAAGTTCGGACTCCGCACAGCTCAGCAACGTGACCCAAACGTTTTCGAGGAGAAGAAAATGAAGAAGATATGCGCAAGCCTTTTGCTGACTCTAATTGGTGCTCTCGGGCTCGGTTTGGCAGCCCAGGCTCAAACTCAAACTCGTACCGAAACCGTTGTGACTTTGCCGTTCGAGTTTGTCGCGACCGACAAAACACTTCCTGCGGGAAAGTACACACTTCGCCCCGTTTCGGATGATCCCGCCGATGGACTTATCCTCAACAATTTTGAACATCACGCCAGCGTGATCGTGCATCCCATCGAGATCGAAAAAACCCCTTCCGCAAAATCCAACGTCGGGTTCCAGCGAGTTGGGGATCAACTCTTCCTCGATCGCATCCAGACCTCCGACACCGTTTATAACCTCCCGCTGTCACGCGCGGCCATCTTACTAGCCGCCACGCCGTCCTCCAAAGGCTCTCCTGTTTCCGGCACTTCCGGAAGCAACTAACATCACCGCCGGGCGCCCGGGTGCCCATGTTGCGCCTGGCACCCGGCGGTTTTGACTTTGTTTTCTTGTCTTGAGCGCCGGTGGCCACGCCTTAATTCCATATAGCGTCTCTGAAAATGCCCAGCAAGGTGATCGCACCGCCGTTTGAAGCCCCTTCGGATGTAGAGACGTTCTTACGATCCGGCGTAGAGCTGAAACGGCGCCCAGTAAAACGGCTTCTTGAACACGGAGTCCGCGTCGGACGAATGCAGCAGCTTGAGCTTGGCATCGCGCAGCGCCGTTGCGGGATCCTTCTCCTGAAATAATTCGCCGTAAAACGCATCCATCAATTGCGGCGTGGAAGCCTCACTCACTTCCCAGAGCGCGCCGATGACGTTGTGAGCCCCGGCTCGTAAGAAAGCCCAGGAGAGCCCCACTAGCCCTTCGCCGGAATACGCCCGCGTGCCGGATCCGTTGCAAGCGGAAATGGTCACCAAGTTAGCGTTTAGGTGGTGCTTCACAATGTCCCGCGCATAAAGCTTATACGAATCCCCTTCTTTGCTGAGTATCACCGCGGACTCCAGCGGGCGCGTCTGGCTCGCCGTCCCATGCGTGACAAAGTGAACGTACGAAAACCGCTCCGGGTTGCTGCCCAGGTACGCCGTGGGCGTGGCCTGCTTCCCTTCCAAAACTTTCGTCTGAGACGTCGCAAAGTATTTCTCGACCAGCTTCATTTCCTCTCGCACTTGCGGCAGCGGCGGAAACGTCGGGCCAGGCGACTCCGTATCGCCCACGAGAAAGAGGCTCTTCTCCTTCGGCGCAACGCGCGTGGCCGACGAAGCCAACAGAGAGAGCGAGTTTCCCGTCGTCAGCGTAACGTCCTCAATCCAGAAATGCGGCTGCGGATCCGGCACAATCAAAGTCTCAAAGTTCAGCCCATACAAACTCTCGCTTGGCAAAACAATCACCCGCGAGCCCGAGGGAATCAGCTTCTTCGCTGGCTCCACCAGCATCGAATACAACTGTTTACCCTCCGAGCTGCCCGCGTCCCGCGCATCACGCATCTCCAGCAGCGCCTTTCGATACGCTTTCACCACCGGCTCGAGCTCCGATGCCTTCGCCAGCTTGAACCACGTAGTCTTCGCCGGACTGATCACCCACATATAGGAGTTATCCTGGCCCAGCCAATAGAAGAGCAAGGTAGCGTGCAGCCTTCGCGCGATCTGCTGAGGCTGAAAATGAGGCAGTGGAAACTTCAAAGAGGTTGCGCCCCCTCCCAACCCATCAGCAAGCGTGCGCGCCCGGCTGAGTTCTGCGACCTCCAACGCATCGTTCGGCCGCCCCTGCGACATCAGACAATCGATGTAGTCGCCGTAGAACGAGATAGCGTTGGAAAGAAAAGATAGTCGAATCTCTTCCCGGGTCACCGAAGATCGCACCTCCTCAACCGTCCCGAGAGAAGTCAAGAACGCGCCTTCCGCCTTTTGCTTTTTCCCTTCGGACCAATACATGCGGGCCGACCGCGCCTCAGCTTCCCACCGGAGCGATTTTCTTACTTTCGGATATTGAATTACATCCTTAAAAAAGAGCTCCGCCTTGTCAAACTCATGGTTGCTGGACGCGATCCGCCCCGCAATCAGTGATGCATTCAACGCCAGAGAATTGTCAGGCACCGACTTCAGCAGAATCTGAGTTTCCTGGCTATGGTTCCGCGCAGATTCGGTATCGCCCTTCTCTATGTCAACCAGGGCCAGGTTCTCCAAACACTCCACGATCTTGGGCTTTTCATCGCGGCTTCGGGCCAGGTCCAGGGCTTTCCCATAAGCCGTTTTAGCTAAGTCGTATTTGTGCTGATTGAAATACACATTGCCGATGTTGATGCCCCAATTGATCTGAGACGAAATACGCCCGACCTGCCTTGCCGCTTCTTCCGCTTGTTCGAATAAAACGCGCGCATTGTCATAGTCACCTAACTCGAGATATTCCCAGCCAAGGTTACCCAGAATCCTGGTTTCGGAATTCTGCGCACCGACGGATCGCGATAGCTGTAATGCCTCCTGATTTCTGTCAATGGCCTCATCATAGTGCTCCTCGGTCGTCGCGACGAGTCCAAGGCTCCCGAGGGCGGCAGTTTCAAGGAATGCGTCCTTCTGTTGGCGTGCCAGGCGAAGGGTCTGCGCGTATGCAGTGCTTGCGTTAGTCATGTCCCCGCGGGAAAAAGATAACGTCCCTTCACGCAAGGAGACTTCGCCGAGAAGGCCCGGGGCATATGAGGAGGCCAGCGTCTTGCCTTCCGCGAGCAACTTTTCGGACACTGCGAAGTTTAAGAGAAAGCAGTTGGCCATACTCTGAGTCAGCTTCTGCCAGACCACGAGATCGCTCTTCGCATAGCGAGCAGGAATGGGTTCGCTGATCAGCGCAAGCGATTCTTTGTTCTGGCGGAGTTGTACCAATGCCTCTGCTTTAAGCAGGGTGAACCGCCAATACCATTCCTTTTGGGGCTCGGGAAAACGCAGCAGGGCCGCATCCGATTGCGCGAGCGCAATCTTCTGCTCACCGCGCTTTAGATTTAGCCAAGCTTCTTGGTAGATCTGATCAGGTGGCTCTTCAGTTGGGCGTTTGCATGCTGATCCTGCCAACCACAGAAGGCAGGTCAGCAAACATCCTATGGCCAGGGTTCGCCGTTTCCGACCACCCCTCCGGCATTGTGCGTCCCGCCGACAGGAGAACCCAGTTCCAGACGCAACATGGTGAGCGTGCGTTTGCACCGCCCGATGAGCGTTTCTGCCAGATACACTTTCCCAAAGTGATGGATGCTGAAGGCATGCCCCTCTTGTCTTACTCCGGGCGCCGTTGTCTTCATCTTCTTCACGAGTGAGCAAAGAATCTCCCTGGTTCCCTCGCCCGGTTCCTGTTTTTGCCCCGTCTGAAAGGGATCCTCCGCCATTTTCCGGAATTCTTTGTCCGTGTCCAATTCTTTCTTGACCTTGTCAAACGTGCCTAGGTGTGCGAAGAGGCGCTCATTCAGTTCCACTTCCACCGGATAGCCGCCGATGCGCAGGTTTTCGAATTGGGTTCCTACGAAACTGTAATGGGATTGCGGTTCTTCGAAAAGATGGTAGGAAGCGAGCCGAGCCACCAGGCGGTCTGCCGTCACCACATCGAGGAAGTTGAAGCCTTCGACGGTGCTGGTTACCAGCGTGGTGTGGAAAATCTTGTCCCCTTCCCGATGTTCACTTCCAGAAACATGCGTGTAGCCGGCCTTGAAGGAGACAAAATGATTGAAACGGAAATTGTCGACCCGCGCGTTCCCGTGGCCTCCGATAGTCGGGAGGGCGGTTGCGGCTTGCACTTCGATCAGATGCTGAACCGGCCTGGTGAATTGGCCGCTAAAGGCATATGCACTCGCATGATAATGAAATACTTTCTTTGGGGGGGCTGCCATGGGGACACCTCAAAAGTTAAGGTCAAGACTGAGGGGAGATACTTATTCATCTAGGGACGGAATTCAACTGTAAAAGAGAGTCGGGAAACTTCGTTTTCCTCGGATATCTGGCCCCGAGCCCCAGGATCGCCTGCCAAGACTAGGACGTAGTTCCCGGGCTGGACAACCCCGCCTGGAACAGCTATTTGCACTTCCCTGTTCGCGCTGCTTCCCGGAATCCTCACTTGCAGAACAGACCTCCCGGATTCGTTCTGAATCTGGCCCACATAGCTGTCAAAGCGTTGCCGCGGCGTAAAGTCAAACTTAAGCGCAAACCCTTCCGTTGGCCGGACTTGCACCTTTCCTTCGTCCCCCGCCTTGGCTTCCTCGCCGCCGAGCGTATCGGCCTTCTTCAGAGAGAACGAAGACGTAAGAACTTGACCTGCACTGAGGCTTACTCCCTGCTTCGCCCGTGGAATCGTAACAGTATTCTGGTACACAACGACTAGCAAAAGGGCCGCAAACACAGGCACTGCCACCACTGGCCGGAGCCACGCAAACCATCCGCCGACAGCGACCGGCGCCTTCTCCGCCGATTTCTCGCGCTCGGCTCGCAGCACTTCGCGGCTCGTATCCACAAAGGTCGCAGCAGCCTTCAAGTCCAGCGCGCATTCGGCGCACTCAAAATAGTGCTCCTCATAGTCCTCGCGCAGGCTCTGCGGAAGTTCCCCTAGTACATACTTCTCAGCGGCCTGAAGCCGCACTGCTTCGTTATGATCCATTTGTGCCATCCGGTAGATAGTGCACCAGCCCGCAATATCGTTTCACTGGCGTCCCAATCCCGTCGCCCGGTGCGCCAGCCCGATTTGCCCTTTCTCATACAGGGCCTTGAACTTATCCTTGGCTCGGTGGAGCAGCACCCTTAAATAGTCCCGGTCCACCCCAAACTCCTTGCAAACCACGTCTTTCTCCTTTTCTTCCAAGAAGATAGCCCTGAGCAGGTCGCGGTCTCTCCGCGGCATTCCGTCCAGGATCTTGCGAACCTGCTCGGAAGACTGCTTGGTGACGAGCATGCCCTCTAAATCGAGTACCTTATCTGGAATCTCCATGTGCGAATCCTCCATAGGCTGATTCTTTGCGGAAGACCGATAGTGCTCCAGTAATACGTTGTTACAAATGGAATTAACAAACGCCCCGAAGCGTTCCGGCTGCCGTACTCCTCCCTCGCGTCGGACCGCCGCGATCACTCGTATGAAGGTCTCCTGCCGTAGGTCCTCCACTTTGTCAGACGGCAGCATCCTGGCTCTCAGCTTGATCCTCAGAAGTTGTTCAAAATAAGCCACAAAGTGGTGCTCAGTCGGGGGATCTCCCTCCCGCAGACGTTCTACGTAAGCTTTATCGAATGTGAAGAATTCCACTGGGCCTCGAATTCTTGGTTGAGAAGTATATCTTTGCCCTTCCCTAAGGGCAATAAATCGTGGGATTCATTTTGAAACTGCTGAAACGAAAGACGCCCGACCCGCACTACTCGTTTGTAGGAACCCCGAACGCTTGGGAGTCCTTATCCATGGGGAACCTTCCCCGGTCCCCATGTGCCCCAGTGGGCGCATTTGAGCCTGCCCTGAACAGGCAAGGATGCGCCTCCCCTCTCAGAAGGGTGGGCCAATTCCATGGAGGTATTGTGGCAAGCCCCGTGCGTCAACCAAGTACTACCAATAATGTTTCCTTTCCATTCCCAAAGGCTCTTTCCGCCAATACGTATTCGCCTGTGTCCGTGGCACCAAGCAACTCGCTCGTGACCGCCCTGAGCGTTGAGTTTGTTGCCAAGCCCGAAGAAGCACGTCGCGCGCAAACGGCAATTCCTTCTGCGCTCATCGGTGCGCTGAAGGAAGTCACTGGTTTTGCCGGATGCCTTGTAATGGTTTCCGATCAGGAAGCCCGGCTCCTCACCGTAGTCACCCTGTGGAGCGGAAACGACCGCCATAAACGCTGCGCCGAAAATGCGCGCTGGGTTCACGCGCTCCTTGCCCCATATGTCGATCGCCGCCTGCGCGTGCAAACCCTTGTCGCACATTTGCCGTTGCTGCCGGTTCTTCCGTCTCAGCCCCCGCGAGAGGACGACCGCTCCGACGAGCAAGATCTCGCAACTGCCTGTGAAACCGTCTGCGTCGCATGACGCATCTAATATTTATGTGGAAAAGCTGAGGAAGAATGCAATCCGACGTAGACCTTAATCGTTGGGTTGGGGGACAATGGGTTCGATGCATCGAGAACGAAACTGCAGTGTGGCTTCTTGTTCGGGCGCCCCGGTTACTGACTTGGATGACCAGGATTTTTGCCTGAATCATTTTCTCCTGCGCTGCTACGACAGACTGGAGGGCCTGGATCCTCGAGGCCGCCGGTTCTGCTCGGAAACTCTCGACGCCCCCGCCATGCGCGCCTTCATCGAGGAGTGCTCACGCAAAGCTCTCGATGTCAGCCTCCATTCCGGAGACCTGACCAATCTCCAGCGCGGGCGTTTGCTGGACATTTTGCTCTGGGCCGGCGAACTCTTCCTTTTGTTGCGCGCCCCACGCCTCTCTCTCGCCGAATCTATGGCTTCGTCCGATACTCCGGCACTATCCCGCGCCGCCGTCTCTCATTTCTAATCTTCGTACTCCTCCCGCTTTGTCTTTGTCCATCTCTTTCACCATCGCGGAACTCCGCCTCAGCACCGCCCAGCCATTTGCCTGTTGACCCGTTGATTCACTTCACGTAACGTCCCATTCTTCGATATGCATTCGGACCGCATTCAAGAGGCGCCCCAGAAGGCCGAGAATGGCTTTCTCGCCGCTCTTACGGCGAACTCATGAGAATCTTGATCACCATGCCCGTCTACGAAGACTGGCCTTCCGCGATGCAATTGTGCCAAGGTATTGATAGCGTCTTCGCAAAAGCAAAAGGCCATCAAGTCAGCGTTCTTCTGGTGGACGACGGATCCACGGAAACAGCCTGTCCCAGCGAACTTCCTTTCTGTCCTGTCGCTTTGGAAAACGTCTCCCTTCTTTCCCTCCGCCGTAACCTTGGGCATCAGCGCGCCATTGCTATCGCCTTGGCCCATATCCATCAAAACTGGCAGGGTGATGCCGTCGTGATTATGGATGCCGATGGAGAAGATCGACCGCAGGATATACCCCCGCTCCTGAAAGCGATGGAGAACGCACCAAGGCCGACGGCCGTGTTCGCAGAACGTGGCAAACGCCTGGAGAACGTCTTGTTTCGTTCGTTCTACAATGTCTACCGTGCCCTCCATCGGATTGTAACGGGCCGTGATATCCGCTTTGGAAACTTCAGCGTCTTGCCTTGGTCGCACCTGGACACCCTCGTCCTGTTCCCCGAAATGTGGAATCACTACGCCGCGACATTTCTGAAGTCGCGCCTGCCCTATGTGCGCGTCCGTTGTGATCGCGCCAAACGGATCAGTGGCGAATCTCACATGAACTACGTCAGCCTCTTAATCCATGGCTTGTCGGCGCTCTTCGCGAACCAGGAAGTCGCGGGCACGCGGTTGCTTCTGATAATGCTGGTTGCCACGATCGCTTTGTTTCTGACCATCCCCACCGTGATCGGAGTGCGTATTCTCTCGCATCTGGCGATGCCGGGATGGGCCACGATGACCATGGGGCTGCTGGTCATACTGGCAAGCCAGGCTTTGATCGCCGCCTTCCTGCTGATGTTTTCGATGATGATCGAGCGCAGCAATCTGGGGTTCTTGCCGATGCGTGATTACGCCTACTTTGTTCGTGGCGAATCCGCACTGTTCCCACAAGGCTCCCGGCATCAGCCTCCATTCGAAGAACCTTAGCAACCTCAAATGCGGTCGCTCCGAGTCTCTGAATCTAATATCACCTTCGCCCGTACTTTCGCTCGCGTACTTCTCTCAGTCTGGCGAGAAGCACGGAACCGCACCAAGATTCGAGATTAAACTCTAGTCGTGAGTTATCCTGCTCTGTCTTGTATCATCGCGATGCAGTCTGATCTTGTTGCAAGACACTGGCAAAGAATTCTCTGAGCCTTCGGCAGTTTTGTGCAGAAAGAAAGTGCCTTGAGACCATGACTCCTGCATTTCGTCTTTCGATTGCGATTCCGGTTCATAACGAGGAGAGCGCCCTTCCGGAACTCCTGCAACGGACGCGCGCCGTGCTTGACCAAATTCCTGGCGGTCCGCATGAAATCATTTTTGTGGACGACGGGAGCGCCGATCGCACGTTCGAACTCCTGGAACAGGCCGTGCATCAGGACCCCCGCATTCGCGCAATATCGCTTTCGCGAAATTTCGGGCACCAGGCTGCCCTGACCGCTGCTCTGGACCACCTCACTGGAGATGCTGCGGTTGTTATGGACGGAGATTTGCAGGACACCCCGGAAGCCATTCCGCAATTTGTCGAGCGCCACCATCAGGGCTTCGACGTGGTCTACGCTCAGCGGATCCGCCGCAAGGAACCATGGCCGCTTCGTCTGTGCTATTTTGTTTTTTACAGAATGATGGCAAGACTCTCTGACGTGCGCCTGCCCCTCGATTCCGGAGACTTTGGCCTAATGTCCCGCCGTGTCATCGATGAGCTCCGGCGAATGCCAGAGCATCATCGCTATTTGCGAGGCATGCGGAGTTGGGTGGGCTTCCGGCAGACGGGCATTCCCGTCGAGCGCGAAGAACGCCATTCGGGAAAGAGCAAATACAGCTTGTTCCGTCTGCTGAAGCTTGCGGCGGACGGAATCTTCGCCTTTTCAATTGTTCCGATCCGTGCCGCGGCACTGCTTGGCGCTGCCGCCATCGCTGTTTCCCTGCTATATGTCCTCTATGCGCTCTACTACCGGTTTTTCTTGCAGCAATCGCCCCAGGGCTTCACGGCGTTGATGGCGGCTGTTACGTTTCTTTCGGGCGTGCTTCTCTTTTTTCTGGGAGTCATTGGTGAATATGTCGGCCGCATCTATGAAGAGACGAAGGCCCGCCCGATCTATGTCGTTGAACGCGTCGCCGGCAATCTCAAAGGCCGTGCCGGAGAGAACTCCGCTGAGGCGCGCAGTGCCCGATGAGCGCTGGAGCGCAAGCGGTTCGGTTGGCTTCATAACAAGCTCCGGCGATATCCCCCGGAATCTCTGCCCGCCATGACTTCCAAACGCACTATAACCTACTTATCGGCACCGGCTGAAGTCAGCATGGCGGATCGCTGGTTTGAGATCGCCGCCATCGATCATTTCTGGATTCGCCGGCGGTTTGAGGTTTTTCGGCGCCTTGCGGGCGATTTGATCCCTGGTGCGCGGGAGATCGCGGAGTTCGGTTGCGGTCATGGCCTGCTACAGCTGCAGATTGAAGAAGCCTACGGGCGGGAAGTCACGGGATTCGATCTAAATGAGATTGCTCTTAAACAGAATGTCAGCCGTCGCAGCACTATCAATTGCTATGACATCCTCCAAAAAATTCCTGCACTCCGCCGAAGATTCGATTTGATTCTTCTTTTCGATGTGCTGGAGCACATCAGCGACGAAGACAGCTTTCTCAACGCACTGCTTTTTCATCTTTCCCCAGGTGGAAAGCTGATCATAAACGTTCCCGCCGGTATGTGGGCATTTTCTCCCTATGACGTCGCGGCAGGACACGTCCGGCGCTATTCGATCCGCTCCTTGCGGAACGCCGCGACGCGCAGCAATCTCGAAATCGAGAACTGGACATATTGGGGGCTGCCCCTCGCTCCTACTCTCTTGCTTCGAAAGCTCTGGCTCTTGGGAAAGAGGAACCAGGACAAGATTATTTCAACAGGATTTGATCCGCGAAGCCGCTTCATCAATCGGGTACTCGGAATACTTTCGAAATGTGAACCGATCCCGCAAAAATTTCTTGGAACGTCCTTGCTGGCTGTGCTGGAAACTGGCGGCCATACAGGACAGGGCTAGCCAGTCAAGCGAGAAGGCTTCTTCGCCTTCGCCAGCCGAGTGCCACCACTCCGTTTGAACTGAAAACCTCGTCCCCTAAAGCCTTGGCAACACAATCCCGCTCTGCGACTGATACTTCCCCTTCTTATCCTTGTAACTCACTTCACATTCCTCATCCGACTCGAAAAAAATCACCTGGCAAAGCCCTTCATTCGCGTAAATCTTCGCCGGCAGCGGCGTCGTGTTGCTGATCTCCAGCGTCACGAAGCCCTCCCACTCCGGTTCGAACGGGGTCACATTCACGATGATCCCGCACCGCGCGTACGTGGACTTCCCCACGCAAATCGTCAACACATTCCGCGGAATCCGGAAATATTCCACCGACCGCGCCAGCGCAAACGAATTCGGCGGAATCAGGCACACCTCGCTCTTGATATCAACGAGCGACCGCGCGTCGAAATGCTTCGGATCCACAATCGTCGAATTCACATTCGTAAAAATCCGGAATTCGTCCGCCACCCGGATGTCGTACCCATACGACGACACTCCGTAGCTGATCACTCCCTCGCGCACCTGCCGGTCCGTGAACGGCTCGATCATCTTGTGCTCCAGCGACATGCGCCGGATCCAGCGGTCTGGCTTTACGGCCATCCATTCCTCCCCTGTCTCTCGCTTCGTTTTTTTCTTTTCTGTTTTGCGATGCGAACGCAAAGAACTCTTCAGCACGCGCGCTCAAAAGAGGTTCAGTGTAGATTACCCCTCACGTCTTGACAACCCGCTCCGCACCCTCTAGCATCTGCCTCGGAACCGCTGGAGGTTTGCGTGATCAAGCTGGACATCGTGAACGCTGTCGTCGCTCAGACGAGCATCAGCCGCACCAAGGCCGAACAAGCCGTCGAGACCGTCTTCGAGTCCTTGAAGCAGGCTCTCGGCCGCGGACAGCGCATCGAGCTCCGCCGCTTTGGCGTCTTCAGCGTCAAGCCGCGCAAGACCGGCATCGGCCGCAATCCCCGCACCGGCGAAGAAGTCAACATCCCTCCCGGCAAAGCCGTCCGCTTCAAGCCCGGCAAAGAACTCCAGGGCATGGAAAGCGCCAAGTAGCAAAACGGGCTTTAGTTCCGCACGTCCTCAGCGGATTGAACTGCGTTTCACTGTGAATCTCCCTGCGCTGGCGCGAACCTTCCGATCTATGTTGTACTGATGTGTGCCCATCACCTTCATGGCTCCGAACATTTCGTGACCACTCCACTTCCAGAAAACCCGCCGCCCTCCATTCCGCTCAACTTCGCCTGGCGCGTCATTCCTCCCGGCGAATTCCAATACGCCCAGGTCACCCATCGTCCTTCTCCAAAGACGTTGCTCCTCGCAGCCGTTCTATTCTTACTCACGCTCTGCACCTGCCTCGTCGCCGGCACGCAATTCGCCGTCGCCTACGCGCAAAATGAAGCCGTCTCCTTCGACGAATTTGTGCGCGCCTTCAAACTCTTCTACCAACATCCCGCGGGCCTCGCCGCCGGTTTACCATTCGCCCTCACCTTGCTCACCATTCTTCTGGCCCACGAACTCGGCCACTTCTTCGCCTGCCGCCACCATCACATTCGCTCCAGCTATCCCTTCTTCATTCCCTTCCCATCGCTCATCGGCACATTTGGCGCGTTCATCCTCATTCGTTCCCCAATCCGCACCACCCGCGCGCTCTTTGACGTCGGCGCTTCCGGCCCGCTGGTGGGATTTATTCTCGCGGTTCCCGCCCTCGCCTACGGCGTTCTCCACGCAAAAATTGTTCCCGGCCTCACCGACCTGCAGAGCGTCGACCTTGCCTTTGGCACTCCGCTCCTGCTGCGCCTAATCGCTACCGTGCTCCATCCCGGCATTTCTCCCAGCACTCTCTTGCTTCATCCAGTCGGCCGCGCCGCCTGGGTCGGCCTTTTTGCCACTTCCCTCAATCTTTTGCCCTCCGCCCAGCTCGATGGCGGCCATATTCTGCGCTCGGTCAGCCCTCGCTTGCACCGCTACTCCTCTGTCCTTCTCCCCGTCGCTCTGATTGCCCTCGGCATGCTCCATTTCTGGGAAGGCTGGTACATCTGGGGCGCTCTGCTTCTCGGAATGCGTTTCCTTCACGTCGCCCCAATCTATGACCCGGCCCCGCTCGACCCGTCCCGCCGCTGGGGAGCCCTTTTTGCCCTTCTCGTCTTTCTCCTTTGCTTTATGCCCGCGCCGCTTTACTTCCCTCCCGCTCCACACTGATCGCACACACTCCCGCTTTGCTGCCTCCCGGCCGCTCCAGTTGCAAATACACGGTAGTTTCATCGCTCTGAAAGCCGAATGGATATTCTTACGGTCGGCACTTCTTCTGACTTGTATAGGGGATAGTACCGTGGGGCGCGGCGCAGCTTCAGTTCGGACCTTTGGTCTCAGCGAACAGTTTCGCTGCCGCCTCGCGCGCCTGGTGAATCTTCTCGCTCGCTGCATTCGTCGGTTCAAGCTGCAGATAGGCGTCCAGATATTGGACTTGCAGTTGATAGTCGCGTCGCCGTCCATAGACGTCAGCTAATACGAGATAAGCCTGTGCGAACCCCGGCCTTAGGACTAGCGCTTGCCGCGCGCTTTTCTCCGCTTCCTCGAGGCGATTGAGCCCCAGCAGCGTCATGCCCAGGATGGAGTAGCCGTCCGGAGAATTCTCATCCACTTCCAATCCCCGGCGAAGGACCGCTTCCGCTTCCTTGGCTTTGCCCTCCAAGTAAAGGACATACCCAAACCCAAACTCCGCCCAGGCATACTTCCCGCCGCTTAAATCAATCGCCGTCTGAAAGGCTTGCCTGGCTTCTTCCAGCCGGCCGAGTCTCGTCTCCACCGCCCCCATGTGGTAGTACGCCTCGTAGTACTTGGGAAACGCTTGCGTAGCCTTCGCAAAGTGGCTCAGGCTCCCTGCCTGATCGTTCTTCCCCATGCATTCCAATCCCTTCCGGTATTCATTTCGCGCTTTATCCGGAATCTTCAACTCCTCAATCGAAACCGTGTACTTGCCTCGGAAGGGTTGAGAGATCTTGGTCGCCATCAAATGGAGTACCAGCTTGACGGGCGAGCCTTCAAACTGCGCTTTCGTCTGTAAGGATTCGTACCCCGGTTGCTCGACCACCACTTCGTATGTGCCCGGAGGCAGGCCATGCAGCTCAAATCGCCCATCATAGTCGGTCAAAATGCTGCGGAATACTCCCAGGTTGTGCGACTTCACGCTGACCGCCGCCTGTTCCACCGGCCGATTGTCCAACTGCGAAAGCACGGTTCCGGAAATCATTCCCTCCGTCTGGCCAACGTTGGAGACTTGCGCCTCTGCCGCGGGCGTGCACACCGCCAGCCCCCACAGGATCGGGGCAAGATTCAGGGAAATGTTTAGCAAGAGGATCGGGAGGAAACTCGCCTGCAGACGTGACTTCTCAGCTTTTGGTAACTCGCACAGCATCTCGACCTGCCGCACACCCTGGAGGCCTTCCCTCTGGGGGCTGGGCGGTTGGGAGAGTTAATCCGCCGGGCCGCCTTCAACCACTTCCACAGTCGTTTTCGATCTGGGGTTGTGATTTCGCCAGCGCCGCCGGTGCACCTTAACTCCTCGATGCCAACCGCTGCGTGCCCTGCAATCTTCTGCCGGGGAAAACCTCTTGTCTGTCTTTTATTGGACAATGCACCGTTCGTGCCAAAGTTTCGGTTTCCTCATTCGCTACCCACTTCCACGCGCGTACACCGATGTTTGCGCACTTCGCACTCCGCCATCTTCTTTCCTTTCAATGCGCAGTTCTTGAGCATTTTCCTCAAACGTAGTTTTCTGTAGCCAATCGGGTACTAGCAATCCAAACGAGAATTATCCGCTGAGCTTTCGGATACTGTCTCATCTGGCGACACGTGTGCCATCCCGGCTCACTTTGAGATTTTTCTTTGGCTACTCGGACAGCTTATGAACGCTCGGGCTTCCGCCCGGCCACTCTGCGGCAACTACCGAATTGCACCGGAGCGCATGTCCTGCGCGAAGTTTTGTAACGCCTCCAGGTCCGCGGCTGGGCCGGAACCCAATGCACTCCGCCTTTTCAGCGCTTCACTAGCCGCCTGCTCAGGGCTCCAGGACTTCAAGTAGACACCCTCTCGCAAGTATCTCAGTTGCTGAAGGGTGGTATCAGAAGCGCCTCCAAACTTATCCACTTGCCGAAGGAAGAACTCAAAGAGGGATTTGGGAAGTTCAAACGAGTCCGGAACATCCCGACGCGTGTATTCATAGATTGTCTTCTGGTGCCACGGATTGAACTTCTTCGTATCAAACCGGTCGTTTTGGTCGAGAAAGATCTGCGACGTGGGCACAACCACGCGAACCACTGGGCCCGTCGCTGGATGCACCACCCAGACCGCAACCGTGTGATTTGGCGTGGGCCACAGAAGTCCGACACTCTTGACCCCCGTGCGCTCCACCAGAAATGCATAGAGTGCGGACAGCTCGTCACACTCCGCTGTGGCCGTTGATTCCAAAGGAGTTGGCTTCCTGACCATCTGCCATTGCTTCCAAATCCTTTCCGAGTTGGGCGGTTGGTCAGTAATCGCCCAGCGCAAATTCCAGAATCCCGCGTCCCGCGTGGCCTCAAACAATAGGCGAACCAGGACGTAGTCCGAATACCGCACGCTCTTGGGCGGCAGCTTATGCGCCGCTATGAACGTCTGATAACCAGTCCGCATCCCGGAACTGCTCTCAAGACCGCTCGCTCTCACCCGAAGCAGCTTTACAAGCTCCCCCACAGTGTCTCCGGGCAGAGAAGAAACCGGCGAACCAGGCTTTCGCTCCTGCGAGTACGTACTAGAGCTCGCCGCCATCAGCACCGCGGACGCGAATAGGTTCACAAGCACCGTTTTTGGAAGTGTCCACTTCATTTGATGGATTGGATGCCCCCTCGATTGTAGTGGTAGGCTTCCCTTCCACCACCCATCGCCGGTCGACCTGTGCCGCAGTCGTACTTCCCAGTCTTTGGCTACGCCTAACTCCTTCCCAAACAGCAGCATAGTCCACACACACCAGATCTGGCAGAACTTCCCGTTTAGCTTCTGACGAAACGAAGCCCTTGATCACAACAAGCTTAGCGGATCCATATCCACCAAAACTGCTGTCTGCGGAATCTCCTTCGCGTCACTATAGGCCATCGCTCCGCTCAGCACCTTCGTCAGCACCGACCGCTTCGGCGACTTCAGCAAAAACTGAAACCGATGCTCCTTCTTCAACCGCGCCAGTGGTGCCGTGGCCGGCCCCAGTATCCGCACGCCCTTGTCATCATGTGGCGAGAAATACTCCGAAAGCTGCCGCGACCAGCGGATCGCCTTCTCCAGGCTCGTGTCCCGCACGATCACATTGGCCAGGGACGTAAACGGCGGGTACGCCATCATCCGCCGGAAATGCAATTCGCGCTCGAAGAAAGCCGCGTAGTCCTGCTTGACCGCATCCTGAATCGCATAATGCTCCGGATAAAATGTCTGGATCAGCACGCGTCCGGGAAGTTCGCCGCGCCCCGCGCGCCCCGCGACTTGCGTCAGCAGCTGGAACGTTCGCTCCGCCGCGCGAAAATCCGGCAAGCTCAGCGAGGAATCCGCCGAAATCACGCCGACCAGCGTCACGCGCTGAAAGTCGTGCCCTTTCGCCAGCATCTGCGTGCCCACAAGAATGTCCAGCGCGCCGCCCGCGAACGCACCGAGTGTTTCCTGATACTGCCGCTTCGTCCGCGCCGTGTCCCGGTCCAGCCGCGCGATTCGCGCGCCCGGAAATTCCTTGCGCAATCGTTCTTCGAGATGCTCCGAGCCTTCGCCGAAAAAATAAACATACTGTGACTGGCATTTCGGACACTGCTTCGGTATCTGCTGGATCGATCCACAATAATGGCACTCCAGCCGGTTGCGCTGTTTGTGATGGGTCATCGAGATGCTGCAATTCACGCACTGCACCGACGCGCCACAGCTCCGGCAAAGCACCGACCACGAATACCCGCGCCGGTTAATCAGAACCAGCGCCTGCGTTCCATTCGCCAGGCATTCTTGAATTCCCGCGTGCAGCTTCGCGGAAATCGGGTTCGCTTTGTGTGTTTGCTGAAATTCTTCGCGCAAATCCACGATCTCCACGCTCGCCAGGGATCGCTCCGCCACGCGCGAAGCCAGCGTCAGCAGCTCGTATTTTCCGTTCCGCGCGTGATGATACGTTTCCATGGACGGCGTCGCCGAACCCAGCAGTGCCGCCGCACCTTCCATCTTCGCGCGCACGATCGCCACGTCGCGACCGTGATATCGCGGCGTCTCTTCCTGTTTGTAGCTGTTCTCTTGTTCCTCATCGACGATGATTAATCCAACTTTTTCCAGCGGCGCAAAAATCGCCGACCGCGTCCCCACCACCACGCGCGCCTCGCCGTTCCGCACGCGCCACCACTCCCGCGCCCGCTCCACGTCGCTCAGCGCCGAGTGCAGCACCGCCACGCCCTCGAACCGCGCGCCAAACCACGCGCGGCACTGCCGCCCAATCCAAAGTGTGAGCGCAATCTCCGGCACCAAAATAATCGCCGTCTTGCCGTGCGCCAATGTTTCCTGCACCGCGCGTAAATACACTTCCGTCTTCCCGCTGCCCGTCACGCCATGCAGCAACTGCACACCAAACTCTCCCAGCTCAAATCGCCCGCGAATCGCCTTGAGCACGCTCTCCTGCTCCGCGTTCAATTCATGCGCCGCCGGCGTATACCCCGCGTCGAACGGATCCTCCGCCGGATCCAGCGGCTCCTCCCAACTCTCGAGCAACCCGTCGCGCAGCATTCGCTCGATGAACGCACGCGTAGCCTGCGCCAACTTCAAGAGCTGCGGCAAAGGCAGCGGCCCTCGCTCCGCTTCCAGCAATTCTCTGATTCTTTTTTCTCTGCGATTCCGCTGCGCCCTCTGCGTCTCTGTGTTGTCTTTCTCATCGGTTTTTTGTACCGCCGCTTCCGCAGCCACTTCTGCGCCGCCCTTCCAAGCAATCACACGCTGCGTTTTTCTTTTTCTCCCCTGCACCATCTCTCGAATTTCAATAAGCCCACGCCGCTGCAATCTCTGCAAAGCTGATGCATCCACTCCCAGCTTTTTCGCCGGACCGAGCAACAACGTTCCTTTCTTCTCTTTCAACTTCGCAAGAAACGCGGCTTCTCCCGCTGTGAGCCCGTGCGACAATTCCCCGCCGCTCAAACTTTCCGCCGCCCCGCAGCCCGCGTCCGTCAAAGCAATTTGCCGCTGCGATTTCAGCTCGGTCACCGGCGGCAGCATCGCGCGAAACACTTCCCCAACCGGCGCGAGGTAATACCCCGCGATCCAATACGCAAGTTCCATCAACTTCGGCGTCAGCGCCGGAACAAGATCCAGCACGCGCGTGATCTCGCGCACCTTTGTCCCAGCCGCCGCGCCCTCCACGAATTCCACGACGACTCCAATCATGGCTTTCTTCCGGAACGGCACCAGCACGCGGCTCCCCTCTTGCACCGTTTCGCGCAAAGCTTCCGGCACCGCGTACGTAAACGTCGTACGCAGCGGCACGCTCAGCGCCACATTGCAAAAAGCGGAGTTCATCTCGTGGTGTAGTGTATCAGCAGGTGGAAACGTCACCGAAAACCGGAAGAGAAACTCGTCCGGAAAAAGCAGAACGTTATCGGCTGATCAAATAAATCCCCGAAAAAATCGTCACGATGCCCACCCATTGCCAGCGCGAAATATGTTCGCGAAGAAAAATCGCCGCGAGCCCCACGGTCACCGCTCCGTAGAGCGAACCGAGCACGCTGATGACCGCAACTTGTTCCATGCGCATCCCGTGATTGCTGAACACGAATGCGGCAGTATCAAACAGCCCCATTCCCAGCGCCATCCAGCGGACTTCGCCGCGCGGCAATTGCAGTGGCTGTTTCGCGATAAGGATTGCCAGTAATCCCACCACGCTGCTTGTCAGCCGGATCAGCCACACCGCTTGCGTCGCGCCAACGCGGGGAATCACGCGAACGCCGAGCAGCCAAAACAGCATCGCAAAACCAAACGCGGCAGCAACCGCCCAGCCGAGTCCTCGGCTATTCTTCCGTGCTCCCGCCGCACCACTTTCCTCAGGTACTTTTTCACAGCTCGCAACAATCACCACGCCCAGCAACGTAAGAACAATTCCCGCCGCGCGCACCGATGTCAGCCGCTCCCCGCCGATCCAGGAAATCAACAGCGTCAGCGCCGGATAGCTCGCCGAAACCGGACCGACCACCGCAATCTTGCCAATCTCAAACGAGCGGTAAAACACCAGCGTCGCAGACGCATTGAGGCATCCCGCGAGCACTCCCCACGCCCACGGCTGCCATCCCGATCCGTCCGCGAGGTGCCCCCAGCCGCCAAGCCACGGGAGGAAAATCGTGAGCAGGGTGAATCCGGTCACCTGCATGTACACCATCGTGCGCAGCGTGCCCACGCGGTGCGTCGCAAAACGCGCAATAAAATCCGAGCCGCCCCACGCGAGCGCCGTCAGCAGCCCCAGCAGAATTCCCATGCGATCATTCTGCCATCAGAGTGTATCAGCCGACGAATGTTGAAAGTTGTCCGCGCCGCAGAAAATTTCAATGAGAAAAGAACGGACCTGGACAAGCTTGCGATAAGCGTCAGGCCTGCCTCCATTTCTTGGCGGAGGGGAGCAAAAATGATTGTGTTGAACTGCCGAGTTCACTTTTTCTCTGCGGGGACGCGCCGTTTCAATTCCTCAAACCAGTTCAGCACGACGTTGATCTGAATTGGCGCAGCCGCTTCTTGTTCGCTGGGCTTGAGCATCAGGAAGCGCTGGCCGTCGGGAGAAACATCGTAGTTGGGAGACGTGGCTGGGCTCCGCTCGTACCGTCCTTCAAAGAGCATGCGCGGTTTGCCGACCGCGAAACCGGATTGCGTGGCGATGTCCACGGCCATCATCTTGTCACCGCTGCGGTAAAACAGTTCGCGCCCGTTAGGGTTCCACGCCGGCTCGACGCCGCCATCCGTCGAGATTTGCCACTTCCCGCCAGGGCCAGGATAGGGCTGCACGTAGACTTCATAGCGGCCCGATTCATTCGAAATATAAGCCAGCCAGCGTCCGTCAGGAGAAAAACGCGGCACACTTTCGTTGAATGGGGTTTGAAGGAAAGGTTGCAGTTTGCGGTCGCTGAGCCGAAGCATCCAAATGTCCGGTCCCGTGATGGGATTGGTTTCCATAAACGCCAGCACTTGCCCATCCGGGGACCAAGACATCGGAACATTGGAATTTGGACTGGATGTCAACCGCTCCAGCCCGCCGCTGCCATCCGCAAGCCGCAAGTAGATGTTGAAGGTGCCCTCTTTGTCGGAATTAAACGCTATCCTTTTGCCATCCGGGCTCCAGGTTGGGTTGTGGTTTACAGTCCCTTCAAACGTCAAGCGGGTCAAGGTCTCCCGAGCGAGATCGTAGAGCCAAAGATGTGTTTCATGTTCGCTAATCCCCACGGCCACTCTCGCACCGTCGGGAGAAAGCCTTGGAAACAGGTAAGTTCGGGCAGGGGCGGCAATGGTCTGCTCGGCACCATTTCGCGCGACCCACACCAGACGGCGTTGCGCCGACTGGATATCTCCATGAATATAGACGAGCGACCCGGTGGCCGAAATGCTGTATTGGGAGGAGCCGGTGGTGTTGGATTGCAGGACGCCCTCCACCATGGGGGCGGGAGCTCCGGCCAGCGTCAGCCGCCTGGGATCAAACGGCACCACCATCAGCGTTCCGTCTTGTGCATAAATCAGATGTTCGGAGGCCGCGAAGCGGGGCTGCGTCCCGCCTCGGATCAGATTTCGCCGCTCGCCCGTCCCGATGGACTGGACAAGGATCTGCGTATTGGCCCAGTCAAACCCGGAGGTTGGAGCCACGGAAAGCACCGCCTCACCACCAGGCAAGAAATCCGGCCAGCGCTGGGCCTCCCCCTTTTCGACGTGAGTCAACGGCTGTGGCGTGCCTCCCCCGGCTGGCATTTGTTGGAGAGCCGAGACTCCTTGGCGTTTGAAGGCAATGATCTCCTTGCTGTTCCAACTGGCCCCATGAAGCAGCACAGCATCGTTAAGGGTTTGTGCCGATCCCCCGCTCACAGGGACTTTCTTCAGTTTTTGCCCGGAAAAAAAACCTAGCGATTGGCCATCGGGCGAGAAGAAGGGGTTGACTCCGCCCTCGGTGCCTATGATCGGTCTGGCCTCCAGGCTATCCATCGCACGGAGGTAAATCTGTTGTGCGCCGGCTTGGATGGCGACGTAGGCGAGCTGGCTTCCGTCGGGTGAAAGAGCCACGGCGGGCTGTTCCAGGCCCGCGAGCTGCTGCCCAGGCGGCAGCGTAATCACTGTGCGGCTGACGGGCCGTGGCGGTGAGGGCTTCAAACTCCAAGTGGCCAGGCCCGCGATCGCCGCGCCTAACAGCAGTGCGGCGACGCTGAGGGTAAGTGCACGCCACCCGGGCGCGCTTCTCGCTGAGGCCATCGGTGAAGGCGTGACCTGCGAGCCACTTTCCGCGATCCACTTCAATTCTAATTCCAAGTCGCGCGCCGCCTGCCAGCGGTCGTCCGGTTCTTTTGCGAGGCAGCGTCGGATAGCACGCTCCAGCGCAGGAGGGGTCATCGGCTGCAATGTACTAATGGGCGCGGGTTCTTTTTCGAGGATGGCTGAAGCAACGCTGAGCTGGCTCTTGCCTGAGAAGGCGCGCTGGCCAGTCACCATTTCGTAGAGCACCGCGCCAAACGAGAAGATGTCACTGCGCGTATCGAGTGCTTTCCCCTCCACCTGTTCGGGCGACATGTACTGGAAGGTGCCAACGATCGTACCTTGGTGTGTGACGGGCGTAGTGCGGGTTATCGCCGCCGTGAGCGTCGCTCCCGACGCCAGCGGTGCCACCGCTTTCGCCAAGCCGAAGTCCAGAAGCTTCGTGCCGGACTTGGTGATCATGATATTGCCCGGCTTCAGATCACGGTGAACGATGCCCTGGCGATGCGCTTTATCGAGCGCGTCGGCGATCTCCACTCCATACTTGAGTGCCTGCGTGAGCGGCAACGGCCCTTTTTCCACGACTTTCGCAAGCGTCTCCCCTTCGAGATACTCCATGACCAGATAGTTGGTGCCGTCTTGATGGCCAACATCATAGAGCGCGCAAATATGCGGATGATTCAGGCTGGAGATGGCTTTGGCTTCCTGGTCGAAGCGCTGCTGCAAAATTGGATTGCCGGAAAGATGCGAGGGAAGGATCTTGACGGCGACGCTGCGGTCGAGCCGCGTGTCGCGCGCTCGATATACTTCTCCCATGCCACCGGCGCCAAGGGGTGCGACGATCTCATAGGGGCCCAAGCGAGTGCCGGAGGCGAGAGACATTGGGCGGGATTATAGCTCAAGCTGCAAAATATCAGCCGTGCGAACTGGAGGAAGCACTCCGGGGCGGCTTCCTGCCAAGATGTTTGTTCGATCACTTCTAAGCTACGAAGAGGGCTTGCCTTTTTTTACTTCGAGGCCGAGGACGGCCATTACTTTTTGGAGATCTTTCCAGACTTCGCTTTTTGCGGGCGGATTGCGCAGCAAATACGCGGGGTGATAGGTGGCTAGCAATTTTCTTCCGCGAAATTCCAGCCACTCGCCGCGGAATTGCGAAATTCCGCGATTGGTTTGCAGCAATGTTTTTGCGGCGACGGCTCCCAGGCAGACGATGACTTTCGGCGCGATGGTATCAATCTGGCGCAAAAGGAACGGCGAACAGGTATGCACTTCGTCTTCTTCCGGCTGGCGGTTTTCGGGGGGGCGGCACTTCACCACATTGCAGATGTAAACATCTTTGCGCTGGAGGCCCATCGCTTCGATCATTTGCGTGAGCAATTTTCCTGCGCGCCCAACGAAGGGCAATCCTTGTGCGTCTTCATCGGCGCCCGGGCCTTCTCCGACAAAGACCAGCTCGGCCTTCGGATTCCCGTCGCCGAAAACAATTTTGTGCCGCGTGCTGTGCAGCTTGCAGCGGGTGCATTCGCCAAGGTTTTCGCGAATCTTAGGCAGCGTGTCGTCCGCAATCTTTTCTGCCGCTTCAAATAATGATGGCCCTGCCGCCACTGGCAATGGAGGAAGCGAAATCTTCGAAGTTGCTAGAGCAGCCGCTGGCGCGGGCTTCGGCAATTCGGGCTTGCGGACGGGTTTCGGCAAAGTCGCTTCCTCGCGAGGGATTAAATTTGAATGAGCTAAGTCAGCAGACATGTCCAATCGTGGTTCGCCACTGGGCGCAAACTCCGCTACACGGTCCCGATAAAACAGCCGGATCCCTATGTCTTCGTAGAAACCAAGGCGGTCCGCAATTTTTTTCTGAAGGAGTTCAGGAATGCGCTCAGGCATGGCGGGCTCAAACGCGGGAGCGTTTCACCGCGGCCGTTCCGTGCAGGACGCCGCGCAGCCGCAGTACTTCATCCAAGATTCGCTGGGCCACTTCGCTCTTGGTCAATTTTGGCAGCGCGAGGTCGCGTCCATCGCGCGAGAAGAGCGTCACGATATTGGTATCCTGGTCGAAACCAGCGCCTTCGGCGGTGACGTCATTGGCGACAATCAAATCCGCGTTTTTTGCGGAAAGTTTTTTTCGCGCGTTTTCGGCAACGTGGTCCGTTTCCGCCGCGAAGCCCACCACGATTCTCTGGCCCTTGTTTCTCGCCACCTCTGCCAGGATGTCGCTGGTCGGCTCAAGAGAAATCGTCAATGCCGCTTCGCTCTTCTTGATCTTTTCCGTGTGCTGCTCCACGGGGCGATAGTCTGCCACCGCAGCGGCAAGGATGGCGATGGAAGCAGAAGCGATCCTGTCCACAACGGCGTGATGCATTTCTTTCGCGGTGCGGACGCCAATGCGCTCGACACCGGTGGGCACTTCCAAATCCACGGGGCCGCTCACGAGAATGACTCTCGCGCCGCGCCGCGCCGCCGCTTCCGCGACCGCATAACCCATCTTCCCGGACGAGCGGTTGGTGATATAACGAACCGGATCGAGGTCTTCGCGAGTCGGGCCCGCGGTGATGAGGAGCGTTTCTCCGTCCAAATCCCGCTGGGCCTTCAGCGTATCGCGCACGGCAGCGACGATTGCGTTTTGGCTGGCAAGACGCCCGGCGCCGGTCATGCCGCAAGCGAGATAACCTTCATCGGGATCGACGATTTTCACGCCCCGCGCCCGCAGCCGCTCGACATTCTCCTGCTTGGCCTCGTTATTCCACATATTGACGTTCATGGCCGGCGCCATCACCACCGGAGCCGTCGAAGCTAAATATAATGTCGTAAGAAAATCGTCCGCGATGCCGCGCGCAAATTTTGCCAGGATATCTGCGGTGGCCGGAGCAACCAGCAAAAGATCAGTGCGCTGCGCGACGGCAATATGTTCGATGGCGCTTTCGAGATTGGCTTCACCGCCGGAGGAATCACCGAAAAGGTCAGTGATCACTTTTTGCCCGCTCAATGCCGCGAAGGTCAGAGGCGTTACAAACTGGCGCGCCCCGCGGGTCATTACCACCTGCACGCTGAAGCCGTCCTTCTGCAGGAGGCGCACGAGTTCCGCGGCTTTGTAAGCCGCAACTCCTCCGGTCACACCCAGCGTGATTCGCATGCTTGCCCCTGCGGCCCGCTACTTCCGCCGCTTGTTGCCGTCCTTGTCCGTATCGATCGAATCCGGTTCGGTGAAATCGTACTCGATCAGGCTGTTCTCCAGCTCTTCGCAAGCGATGCGCGTTGGTTTTTGGGTTCTTGGATTCTCGAGCAGGGGCGGCGCACCGGCCATAATCTGCCGTGCGCGCCTCGCCGCGAGCACTACGTAAGCAAACTGGCTCTCCGGAGCTTTGGTCTGCATAGTCATCTCAGTCATTCCCTCCCAAACGATGCCAGAAGTTGTTGCACTGTCGCCCTCCGCCGCGCGCTGGTGCAACGCAGGGCGATCACAATCGCTTGCGCTTCACGGCCCGCGCGTTCCACGTCCTCGTTCACAACGCAAAAGTCGTAATACTTCTCAAAAGCTGCAATCTCGTCGCGCGCCTTGGCCAGCCGCCGTGAAATTTCTTCCTCCGAATCTTGGCCGCGGCTGCGCAGCCGCTGTTCCAGTGCCTCGCGCGCCGGAGGCAAAATAAAAATGGCCACGGACTCCGGCAACTTTTGTTTTACCTGCGCCGCGCCTTGAACGTCAATCTCCAGAACCAGATCGCGTCCGGTCTTGCGGGATTCCTCCAGCCATTTTTTCGGCGTGCCGTAGGAATGTTTTCCAAAAACCCGGGCGTACTCCAGGAATTCTCCGCGAGCGACCATGGCGTCGAACTCCGCTTCGGTGACAAAATCATAACACTTCCCGCTGGCCTCGGTCGCGCGCCGCGACCGTGTAGTACATGAGATCGAGGGCATGGTCCCCGGCAGCTCCAGGATTTTCTGCACCAGGGTGGACTTGCCCGATCCCGAAGGCCCCGACACAATCAACACCAGCGGTGCTATCTCTGTGCCCGTGCTCATTCGATGTTCTGCACTTGTTCCCGTAGTTTTTCGATCTCCGCCTTGATCTCCAGGGCCAGTCCGGTGATGGCCAGCGCTTCGCTTTCGACGCCGGGCGTCTTGGAGAGCATGGTGTTGGCTTCGCGGTGCATTTCCTGCAAAAGAAAATCCAGTTTCTTTCCCAACTCGCCGGCACCGTCCAGTAATTTGCCGAATTGCTGGAGGTGGCTTCTTAGGCGGTCTAATTCTTCACTGATATCGCTGCGTTCCGCAAGCAGCGCGGCCTCCTGCGCGAGGCGCGCCGGATCGATGCCCGTGCCACCGAGCAATTCTTTCAGCTTGGCATCGAGACGGCGCGAGAACGCCGGGCGCAAGGTGGCGGCGAGTTCGCGCACTTTTACCGTGTCATCCGCGATTTTCGCAAGGCGCGCGCGCAACTCTTCGACAAGGTGCCTGCCTTCCGCGCGGCGCATATCATCCAGCTTGGCGAGCGCTTCGCGCAAGCAACTGTCCAGGGATTGCCCAAGCTTCTCTTGCTCTTCTGCGGTTTCAGGCACAGCCGTCGTGACACCAGTGATCACGCCGGGCAATCGCAGCAACGCAACAACGTCCATGTCCGTTGCGGCCCTGGTCTCTTGCCGCAGCGCTTCCGCGGCCTTCAGATACGCTTGCACCAACTCCCTGTTGACCTGGATAGGCGCCAACTTCCCGGGTTCCACGGCGACGGTAACTTCCACGTGGCCGCGGTGAATCCGCTCGCGCACGATTTGGCGGAGGCGAAGTTCGTAGAGGTCGAAGCCCTCCGGGATTCGCAGCTTCAGATCCAGAAAGCGATGATTCACGCTCTTCACGCTCACGCGGACCGCCCAGCCATGCAGCTCGCCGCGCGCTTGCGCGTAGCCGGTCATGGAAAGGCATTCGCTTTTTTTCGTTGTCACTGTAGTCGTTTGGGTCATAAGGAATCGGGTGAAGCGCTGCTTTTTCCAGAGTCGGCTTGTGCCGTTGCCAGCACGTCGTCATCGGCAAACTGCAAATCGTGGAGCCGCGCGTAGGTGCCGCCGCGCGCGATCAATTCCGCGTGCGTTCCGCTTTCGCGGATCTGACCATCTTCCAGGACGAGAATTTTGTCGGCGCGGCGAATGGTTGCGAGGCGATGCGCAATCACAAATGTCGTGCGGCCGACCATGAGGTTGGCCAGAGCTTTCTGCACGTATAATTCGGATTCGGCGTCGAGCTCGGACGTGGCCTCGTCGAGAATGAGGATGGGGGAATTCTTCAGAATGGCGCGCGCGATGGCGATGCGCTGGCGCTGGCCGCCGCTGAGGCGCGTTCCGCGTTCGCCGATGATCGTGTTGTAGCCGTGCGGAAGCTCCTGGATAAAATCGTGGGCGAGCGCGGCTTGTGCTGCGGCGACAACCTTTTCTTTCGGAACGTTCGAAAGGCCGTAACAGATGTTGTTCCAGACGGTATCGTGAAAGAGGATATTTTCCTGGGAGACCATGGCGATCTGTTCGCGCAGGGACTTGATGGTTACATCGCGGATGTCCACGCCGTCCATTCGAATGGCCCCCGAGGTGGCTTCGTGGAAGCGGGGCAACAAGTTGGCCAGCGTGGTTTTGCCGGCCCCGCTGGAGCCTACCAAGGCGATCACCTCGCCGCGGCGCGCACGGAAATGAATGTTTTCGAGGACGATGACGGCGTCGTCGTCATAGGCAAATCCAACATTTTCGAAAACGATCTCCTGTGAGAATGGCGCGAGCTGCGAAGCTCCCGGCTGTTCACTTTTTTCTTCCTGATAATCGAGGTAGGCGAAAACCTGCGTGCTGGCTCCCAGTGCGGCCTGGAATTGCTGGTAAATGTATCCGACACGCTTGATGGGCATATAACAATTGAACATCGCATAGATGAACGCGAAGAAGGCTCCAATGGTCAGTTCCTGATGATGGATGCGGCCGCGCGCGTAGAGCAGCAGGAGCGAAATGATGACCGCGCCGAGAATGTCCATGATCGGGCCGGTACTCAGCGCGGCACGCACCCAGCGCATGTTTTCGCGCAAGAGCTTGCGAGCCGCCTCACGGAATTTCTTGATCTCAAAATCTTCCATCCCGAAGGCTTTGACCGCGCGATTGCCGCTGACGGTCTCCTGCAAGATTTGGCTCAAGTCCGCCAAACGGGTCTGGCTGTTCTCCGAAGAGCTGCGGATTTTTCTGCCGAATTTGACGACCGGCAGAACGATGAGCGGGAGCAGGACGGCGGCTCCGAGCGCCATCCGCCAATCGAGATAGAACATCATTGCAACGAAAACCAGGAACGTGAAAGTCTTCTGGAAAATATCGGCGAGATATTCGCTGAGCGCGAGGCGCGCGCGCTCCACGTCATTGACGACGGTGGAGATGACTCGTCCGGTCGAATGGCGCTGGAAGAAGCCAATGGGCTGGCGAATAAGGCGTCCGTACACCTGGTTTCGCAGGTCCGTCACAGCGGCTTGGCCGACGTATTGAATCTGCAGCGCTCCCAAGTATTCGGCGAGGGCCTTTGCAAAGAAAAGGGTTACCAGAGTCAATGCGAACATCCTTCCGACGTTATGAATGCTGGCCGGAAAGAATTCGTTGAGATAGATTTGGCGCCCGCCCGGAAGGGTCAGCAACGGCAGACGCGTTACGTAAACAGAAGGATCGAGCACGTAGTCGATGGCAATTTTCACCATCAATGCGACAGCGCCTTCGGCCACGGCGACGAACGCGACGAGCAACACGCCGAGGGCCAGGCGGAACGCGTACGGCCGCTCGTAACTCAACAACCTCTTCAACTGTGGTGAAAACCACGAGGCCACGCTGCGGGCTCCAGACTTACTCCATTGTTACGCTATTCGCCGCGTCGCGGCGTGTCAAGTTTTCGGGTGTGTGCAGAAGGGTAGTTTTGCGAAGCGCTCGCCGGACTACTTTTCCATATCGCGGTGAATAACCTTGGCCGAGTAGCCGTGCTTTTCGAGGGCATTCTTCAGCCATTCCGACATCATCACCGAGCGGTGCTTTCCTCCGGTGCAGCCAAACGCGATGGTGAGGTAGCTTTTTCCTTCGCGGATGTAATGAGGAATCAGATAGGTCAGGAGGCTTTCGATGCGCCGCAGGAATTCTCCGGTTTGCGGGAACGAGCGGATATAGCGCCGCACTTTCGGATCCTGCCCGGTGAACGAGCGCAGGCGCGGCACGAAATGCGGATTGGGGAGAAAGCGCACGTCGAAGACCAAATCGGCGTCGGAGGGAACACCGTAGCGGTAACCGAAACTCACGACGGACACGAGCATGGGCCGCTTCTCGGGATTCTTGAACCGCGTAGTGACAAAGTGCCGCAATTCGTGAACGTTGAACTGCGTTGAATCAATGACCACATCCGCGAGCTTTCGAATGGGGTCCATCAGGGCGCGCTCGTGCTCCAAACTCTCGCGTACGGAAAAGTTTTTGCCCAGAGGATGCGGACGCCTCGTCTCGCTGTAGCGGCGCAACAAAGCGTCCTCGTTCGCTTCGATGTACACCAGAGTGATGGGATGATTTTTTTTCAAATGCTTCAGGAGCGGCGGAAGTTTTTGCAACTGCATCCCTTCGCGCGCATCCACCAGCAAAGCCGCGCGCGCGAAGTCGCCTTCGCCCGCGGCATGCAGCTCCGCAAAAATCGGGATCAGCTCGACCGGCAGGTTGTCCACGCAGTAGAAACCCATGTCTTCAAACGCGTGCAGGACGGTACTTTTTCCGGAGCCGGAAAGTCCGGTGAGGATGACCAGTTGGCGGGAGTCGTGTCTTGTCTGCGGCTTCACGGGTGCGGCGGGCTCAGTTCTTCTCGCGGCGCTGGTGGGTGCTTGGAATTCGCATGTCCTCGCGATACTTGGCGACCGTGCGGCGGGTGACGTGAATGCCGGCGTCGTCGAGCTTCTTGGCAATTTGCTCGTCAGTGAGCGGCTTGGTGGCGTCTTCTTCTTCGATCATCTTCTTGACGAGGCGCTTGAGGGTCAGCAGGGACATGCCGTCGCCCTCCGGGCCGTTCACCGACTCGCTGAAAAACGAGCGCAACTCCAAGACACCTTGCGAGGTGTGCGCATACTTGCTGGCCACGGCGCGGCTCACCGTCGAGGGGTGCACGCCAACTTCTTCCGCCACTTCTTTGATCATCATGGGTTTCAGCGCGTCGGGGCCGTGATCGAGATATTCTCCCTGGCGCGCGATGATGGACTGGCAAACGCGCAGAATGGTGTGCTTGCGCTGCTCGATATTTTTCATGAGCTGGACGGCAGCGGTGAAGCGCTCTTTCACGTAATTGCGGACATCGCGGTCCGCGGCATCTTTCACCAGCAGGCGGCGGTAGGTGGGGCTCAGGCGCAGTTGCGGCATGTCGTCCTCGTTCAGGAAGGCTTGCCACTGATCATCCACCTTGCGGAAGTAGACGTCGGGCTCGACGAGCCGCGGCTCGGTCTTGTTGTAGCGCAGCCCGGGACGCGGATCGAGCTTCTTGATGACTTCCAAGGAGTGCTTGACCACTTCCAGCGGGCGGTTCAGCGCCCGCGCGATTTCTTTCAACTGATTCGATTGCACCTGCTTCAGGTGCTCGGAGACAATTTGGTGCGCGAGAGTATTCTGCGGATCGAAGGCTTTCAATTGCAGCAGCAAACACTCGCGCAGGTCGCGTGCGCCGACGCCAATGGGATCGAAGTCCTGCACCACGGCCACCGCGTCGTCCAGGTCGTCCTGGGAGTACTTTCCGCTCTGCAGCAGTTCCTCGAGCGAGGCGGTCAGATAGCCGTTTTCATCCAGGTTTCCGATAATATTTTCGGCAATCTCTTTTACGGCGTCCGAGCAGATGGTGACGCTCAATTGCCACTCGAGATGATCAGAAAGGCCGCTCGGTGAAGAAAGAAACTTTTCGAAGGAGGGACGCTCTGAAACTTCGCGCTCCTGCGATTGCCCGCCGTCGCCACCGGTGTCGAGGTACTGATTGAAGAAGGTGCCCACGTCGAACTCGTCGAATGGATTGGCCTCGGGCTTCTCAGGAAGTTTTTCGGTTTCCGCTTTCAGAAAGTTTTCGTCGCTGTAGTTGTCCGTTTGGGTGGGTTCTTCATTTTGTTCTTCGAGGACAGGGTTGGCGATCATCTCCTGGTTGATCATCTCGCGAAGCTCGAGGCGGTTGAGGGCAAGGACGCTGACCATCTGGACGAGGCCTGGAGTCAGGATCTGCTTCTGCGAAACTCTCAGGTTGAGTTTGAGTCCCTGCCAAGCCATGGATGGTCCCGTCTGTTCCCTTCTGTGGTCCTAGTTTAGGCGGAAGTGATCGCCCAGGTACACCCGCCGCACTTCCGGATCGCTGCTCAACTCATCGGGGCGGCCCTTACGGAATATTTTCCCACTTTTCAGGATGTAAGCGCGATCCGTCACGCTGAGAGTTTCCCGCACGTTATGGTCGGTGATCAGCACGCCAATACCCGATTTCGCCAGATCGCGGATGATCTCCTGCAGATCCTTCACGGTTAGAGGGTCGATTCCCGAAAAAGGTTCGTCGAGAAGAATAAAAGAGGGCTGTAGGGTGAGCGAGCGTGCGATTTCCAGGCGGCGGCGCTCTCCGCCGGAAAGCGTGTAAGCCTTGCTGGTTCTTACGGTTTCCAGGCCCATCTGCACCAGAAGCTCCTCCAGCCGGTCCCGTTGTTGTTCCGGCGTGAGCGGCAGCGTCTCAAGAACGGCGAGCAGATTCTCTTCGCTGGTCAGTTGGCGAAAAACCGAGGGTTCCTGAGGCAGATAACTAATGCCACTGCGGGCCCGGAGGTACATGGGCAGGTCCGTGATTTCCTCTTCGTTCAGGAGAACGCGGCCGGAATCGGGCCGGGCGAGACCCACGATGATGTAGAAAGTAGTGGTCTTGCCGGCGCCGTTAGGGCCGAGCAGCCCCACGACCTCACCCTGTCCAATCTCCAGTGCCACGTCGTCAACGACCTTGCGACCACGGTAAGACTTGCTTAGATCGACGGCCTGGAGCTTCAGCATACCTCTTCACGGGCGGCCGCGGAGCGGCAGCATCACTTGTCGACTCGGTGTTTCGTCAACGTCCGCGCGCCATTTTCTGAGTCGACGATGATCGTATCATCCGCTAAAAAGAAGGTCAATTGATGGCCCTTGGTGGTGCCTTCCGAAGTGTCGAAAATGGTGGGATCTCCACCGCTCATGACGAATTTTCCTTCGGTGGCGAGGTACTCTCCGCGCTCGGCGGTGGCTTTCCGCGAGCCTTGTTCCACGATGACACCGCCGGTTCCCACGGCGCGGCTGACTTGCTGGGCGCCGGAGGCCGGCTTGGGGGGAGCAGCAGTGTTAGGCGCGGAAGCGTTGGTTGTCGCGCTCCTCGTAAAGTACAAGTCCACCAGCGGAGCGCGCATGGTTTGCTCCGCCGATTGCGCCACTACGTTTTTTTCCAGGTGCGCGAGGCCTTCCGCGTCATGATACGCAAGCGCACCCGACGAGACGTGCCACAATTCCGGCTTCTTTGGCCTGGCTTGTTGGGAGGCCACCGGTGCCGACGAGGCCGACACCGAAATGGTCCCCGGAGCTTGCGGGAACACGGCGCGGACATTTCCCGCGGCGTTTAAAACCTTTGAGTCGCGCAGGAGCTCGATGGAATCCGCCTCCATGACCGAATCGCCTTGCCACAATCGGGCGTGCCCGGTGTACAAGGCTCTACCGCTCTTTGCATTTCCCTGCATGGATTCCGAGGTGATATTGGCCGGCACGGGCGCAAGCTGCGTGGCGCTGGTTTTGGCGGAGAAATCGGTGGAGCGCACGCCGCCCTCGGCATGAATGTCGCCAGTGGCTTGATTGAAAGTGATGCGCGGGGCGTGCGTCTCGGTGGTGGCGTCACGCGCCAGCGCTTTACCGGTCAGCGTAGCGGTCTGCGTTGCTTGAACAAACACGGCGTGATCGCCTTGGCCGCTCTGGTCCGCTTGTTTGAGCTTCACGTCGCCCTGCAAATCCATTTGCGACCACGAGCCATTCGGCAGCAATTGGGCAACCCCGCTGTGCGAAGTTGCCGTTTGTAAGGGCTTCCCGGCCGCGGCTCGTTCGGTACGAACATTGCCGTTGGCGAGCAACTGCCTGGCCTTGCCGTCGCTGCCAAATCCCATCTCCAGTTTGTCGGCATCCAATTTCGCTCGCGCAGGCACGTTGTTTGGTGTTGTTCCTGCCGATCCTGGTTGCGGGGCTGTGTCGGTCCATTCGATGGTTCCGGCGGCCAGGGTTTCGGCTCGCTTGGGTATGCTGCTACCCCCGCTGCCGTTCTCCGCAAATTCCACCAGCAGCGCTGTGGTTTGAAGGGTTCTGGCATTGCCGGTCCCATCCGCACGCGTTTTCAGCAACACGTTTCCTTTCAAGCTCAACTTTTCCGGCTGATTCACCCTGGGGCGGAGATCCATAACGCCATTCTCCGCGCTGAACTCCTCTTGTTCCTTTCCGCTGAGTCGCGCGCCCTGCATGTTTCCGGCTCCTTCGAATTTCGTGAGCCATCCGGCGGGAGCTAAATAGGCGGTTAAGGTTTCCGCGCTCACGTTGGATGGTCGGTCCGTGGAAAGAGAGGAGAGCTGCGGATCTTTTCCGGTTCCGCCCCGCGTAGCGATTAACCTTTCCGCGCGAAACGCTGCATCCAAGAGCAGCGTTAGTTCGCCTGCAAGCAAGCGCGCCGTGCGGGTCTGAGCTTCGACGGGCCCTTGCAAATGAAGGTACCTGGAGTTACGGCCGAATTCGAGGCTTCTTCCGGTTACATGAACGGGATCGCTCGCCGCCAGCGCTTGGGGTTTTTTCGCAGAAGTGCCGTTTGCCTGCACCACGATCAGCAAGCGCACATCACGCAGCAAGCGCAATGTGCCTTCCTGGGAGTGATACTCGACTCCCACGGCCTCGCCGCTTCCGCTGGGAAAATTAAATCTTACCGGCTGGTCCGTTTCCGCCAGTCCGGTGAAGCGGTTGAAGGTGATGCCGTGCGTTTCGGCGTGCACTTTTTGCGCCGCAGGTCCTGCGGGATTCTTCGCCGCTCGCTCCGCATCGGCGGCGCTCTGAAGATCGATTTGCACTTCTCCACTGCACGTTACGCCTCCGCCTTCTTTCTCATACTGGCAGCTTTGGGTATGGATGGTGTCGTGCCGATCTCCGGCCCTCCCGAAAATGGTTATGCCCACGTCCTCGAGCAAACTTGCCGCTTTATCCTTGTAGTCCGTGGATTTCGAGGCTGCCACGGTGAAGATGGCGTGATTTCCTTCAACCTTGGAAAAGGTCAGCCCGCTTGACTGCCGCGAAACATCACTCGGGGCCGGCGGCGGCGCTTTTTTGCTTTCTCGGTGCGCCACCCATTTGCGCTCCAGGTACACTCCAGTCGTCAGGATCGCCAGCACCAACGCTGCTGCCGCCGACAAGCGCGCATACTTAGCGGCCTCACTTCTCTTCATGCATTCAGTTAAGCAAAATTTCGGAGGACTGTATAGAAGAGGGAGGCAGGTAGAGGAAACGAAACAAACTAGCCCGCGGACTCCGCGGCAGCCGCCGTGTCCGCAAGAATTCCGATGTTGGCGGCAGCCACGCAATCTCGCCGCGTATTCTTCACCAGATACATGGCTTCATCAGCGAGGTGCAGCAAACCTTCCTTGGTGCGCGAATCCACGGGGTAGGAGGCCACACCCACGCTGGGCGTGAGCTTGATGTTCAACCCCTCGGGCCCCAGCCAGGTGGCCTCGCGGATCAACTTGTGCAGGCGCCGCGCCACATTCAACGCACTCTCTTTCGAAGTTTGCGGCAGCAGAATGACGAATTCATCGCCGCCATAACGGAAAGCGAAATCAATCAGGCGGCAATGTTCCTTCAAAGCGTTGCCGATTTCAGCCAGCAATCGCGAGCCGACCAGGTGTCCGTGGGTATCGTTGACTTGTTTGAAATGATCGAGGTCGATGAAAACGATGGAAAATTCGTAGTTATAACGCTGGGAGCGGTAAATCTCCGTTTCGAGAATGAAGCCCATGTGGCGGGCGTTATACAGGGAAGTACAATCGTCGGTAATCGTGAGTTCGTGAATTTTTTTGACGTGCCGCGCGTTTTCCAGAGCGATGGCCGCGAAATCGGAGAGCGCTTCGAGCAGCTTGAGGTCGCGCGGATCGAATCCCTCGGGCCCAATGCAATTGATCAGCTCGATGACGCCCAGGCAGGTATCGCGAAACTTGACCGGAACCGCGACGATGGACTGCGTTTCCGTTTTCGTTTTTTCGTCGACCTTGCCGAAGAAGCGCGTATCTTTCGAGGTGTCCGGCACGACCACGGTCTCACCGCGCTGCGCCACCCAGCCGGCAATGCCTTGGCCCATCTTGATGCGCACATCCTTCAATGCCTGCGAAGCTTTTCCGACCGCCAGTTCGAAGTATAGTTCCTGCTTGGCTTCGTCCAGCAGCAGCAGCGACCAGTTGTCCGGGCGCAGAAACTCGTCGATCTTCTCCATAATGGTGCGGAGAACTTGATCGAGCTGCAGCGAGGAGGTCAGCGCCTTCCCCAGCTCCTGGAAGACGGCTACCTCGCCTTTTTCCCGCTGTTCGGACGGCACCGCGGGATTGCGGCGGCGTTCGACAGCTGGAAATTGCTTTACTTCCTCCACGCTCGGTTCAACCTTTCCCGTCCGAATTTTGACTTGCCCGCTTCCGCCGCGGCAGTACCAATAGTGCTGCAATCCCCAACAACTTCTGTTGCGTCTCCCTGCAAAAAGAAAAGGGTCCGCCGAATGCGGACACACACACGCGCGAATCTCCGCCAGTATGGCCCCAGTTAAATAGAGGTGCAATACGCTCGTGGTACAGGCGTGGCCATCTTGCTATCCTCGCTTTTTTGTTGCGAGCGGAGGCCCGAAAAGCCCGCCTGCGCGAGGTTGACCATCTTGAACAACGCGGGGGATCGTCAGAATGGAAGGTCCGCATGGAATGCTATCCTTCTTCCAGCGGGGCGCCGCATAGTCATGAATCCAGGCAATGCCAGTGATGGATAGCCGAGCCGCTACTTGGGAGTCAGGCGTGCGCTCTGTTTTTTCGCCCATTGTCCAATGGGCCGCGGCGGCGCTGGCTCTCTCGATCGCACCTTACTATTCCATCCGAACCTGGGCCGCGGTAGTGGATCCTGATATCTGGTGGCATATCCGCACCGGGGATTGGATCTTTGCGCACCATGCCGTGCCGCGCTACGCGATATTCTCCCAACATCTCGAGCGCCCGTGGACCGCTTACAGCTGGCTTTTTGACGTGCTTGTTTCCGCCGTGCAGCATCGCTTCGGATTCCCCGGTATTGTTGCTTCTCTGATCTGTCTTCAGGTATTGATTTCTCTGACGTTTCTTTTGGCCATGCGGCATTTTACGCGCAACTTCTGGTGGTCGTGGATCATTGCCTCGCTCGCCATCTATGCCTTCTACGTGAATCCGCTGCGATCCCTGCTGTTTACGCTGCTCTTCTTCACCATCGAATTGTCTCTGATATTTGAGGCCGAACGAAGAGGGAATGACAAAGTGCTCTTCTGGACCGCTCCTCTTTTTTTCCTATGGGTCAATTTTCACATCCAGTTTATCTATGGGCTCTTCGTTCTCGCTCTGTACGTAGGGACGCGGCTCATTGCATTGGCCGTGCGCAATTGGCTGCCATTCGAATCGCGCGAAACCTCTCCCGGCAGACTGCTCGCCGTACTTGCCGCCGCTATGGCTGGGTCCTGTCTCGGACCCAACTGGGCTTACCCGTACAAGGAGGCGTTCGGTTACGCGGTGCACACCGCTCAATACGAATTCATCCAGGAAATGTTGGCGATGAACTTTCGCAGACCAGAACACTTTGCAGAGCTTTTCTTGTTGCTCGCGGCCTGCTATGTGGTTGGACGGTCCCGCGGCAAGGACCTTTTCCGGCCCTTGCTGCTCCTGGTGACGGCTCTTGTTTCGTTTCGCTCTTTGCGTGATGCATGGTTTGTTTCGATGCCTGCGGCCTTTGTGCTTGCGGAGGCTGTTGGACAAGCCCAATCGCAGGCAATTGCGGACGTCGGCGGCCAACGGCGCGCTCGATTGCTGATGAACTTGAATTATGGTTTAGCGGCCGTCGCGGCCCTTGTGTTGTCATTTGGCATGGCCATCCGCCAGGGCATGGATACGCCGGCACTGCTGAGCGTCATTGACCGGGTCTATCCCATTCGCGCGACCGAGTTCGTTCGGGACTCGAATTTGCCCGGGCCGATGTACAACAGTTTTAACTGGGGCGGCTTCCTGATCTTCAACCTGCCCGAGCAGCCGGTCTCGAGCGACCCTCGCGTAAATGCGTATGGAGACGAGTTGGCGAAGCGCTCGGTCAATACCGTCAACGGCATACACTGGCAGGGTGATCCAGATCTCGCACGCGCCAACTTTGTCATTCTGGAGCGCGTTACGCCTCTGGCTTCTGCGCTTAAATCCGATCCCAGGTACCGAGTTGCATACCAGGATCATCTCGCAGTTGTGTTCGTACGAGCCCAAGACCGCTAATGCTTTGAAGCGGAAGCGTCCACTTCACGTTCGAATGGAGAGAGCTGGCAGGACTCTCGGACTTCCGAGAG
>Ga0210403_10000267_pt1 | contig 58048 bp, 47 predicted proteins | sample IncBWC19MmetaG_FD_150863 | JGI IMG/M metagenome (GOLD analysis project Ga0210403, IMG submission 150863) | Forest soil microbial communities from Barre Woods Harvard Forest LTER site, Petersham, Massachusetts, United States - Inc-BW-C-19-M | ecosystem: Environmental > Terrestrial > Soil >...
AAACGCCGTTCGCTGGCGCGCAGCCTCTCTTCGGCCCGCTTGCGGTCGGTGATGTCGACCACAAAGGAAACACCTTCGTCTGGCTTCCACTCGAAAAGCGCGCGGGCGACCAGAACCGGCACGCGGCTGCCGTCTTTGCGAAAGTACTCTTTCTCACGCGGTTGGAGGGTTCGAACCGCCTTTAGCTCTGCGATGATCTGTTCGTCGGCGTCGCGCCATTCGGCCGGCGTCAGCTCCGTCCATCGCAGCCGACCCGAGACGAGATCTTCCTGGGCATATCCGACAATATCGAGAAAGGCCTGGTTGGCATCGATGATCCGGCCCTGAACATCCCAAAACACGATCCCGACGATGTTCGAATCGACCAGACGCCGGATCCTGGCCTCACGCTCCTGGAGATCGTTATACAGGCGGGCATTCTCCAGCGAGATCGCGGCTTGCGACGCCAGCAATTCCAGCACCGAGATCCGGGAGGGCGTGAACACGTGCGATGCCAGCTTGTTCTCGAGATAGAGCACCCCGATCAGCTTGGACTGCTTCACCAGGGGTAGGCAGAGGACCGACCGCGCGCGCTTACGGCCGATGTAATCATCTGCCGAGAATGGGTTCTGCACCGAGGCGTCATCGAGGATCACGCTTTCCCGCGTCCGCAACACGGTGTGAAGCACGGACTCAGGAAGCGCCGCCGGTGACACTAACATCTGGCGCAGCGTGACCTCAACTTGGCTGTGGCCGGTAGTCGCTTCCGCCGCGATCCGCGGCTCGTCGCCGGAGAACAGGATGAGCAGGCCACGCTCAGCCCCGGCATGCTCGACCGCGATCCGAAGCAGCGTCTGGATGAGCTTGCCGAGTTCGATCTCGCCCGACACGGCCTGCGCGGCCTTGAGCACCGTTCCGACATCCAACTGCTCGGCTGGTGCGCCAATGGTAGTGGTGGGGGATGCAGCGGCTGGTGTCTCGCGGAGATGCGGATGAAGCTGTTCGAGTTGCTGGACCTTGCCGAACGCGCCCCAGCGAAGATAGCAGCGCCGGGCCTCCCGCAAACAGGCATGGGCGATCGTCTTGAGGCCGCGCGCCTCATAGAAGCGCGCGGCCACCTCATGGGCCAGGCCCTCGTTCTGCACGAAGCCGTTCTCACCTGCCGAGTGAATGGCTTCTTCGTACAAACGCATTGCATCGGCGTCTCGCCCCTCGAGACGCGCGATCTCGGCCGACACCAGTGCGTGCTTGTCGGCGAACGTCGGTGGACAGTTTTCGGCCCACTCGCGCAGTTGCTCCCGGTGCGCCGTCAGGAGATCGCGCCACCTGTTCTGCTCGTCGGCAGTACCGTTCTCGTAAAGCGCCGCCACCGTCAGCGCCGTGTAGTAAAAGTAGTCAAGTAAATGGATATGCGCGGCTGAAATCCAAAGCAGCGCCTTGGCCTTGTCGGCTGCCGCAAGGGCCTCGGCGTAGTCCCTCGACAGGAGCCGCGTCTTTAGTTTGAGGAGCCAGTAATAGAAAACCATCATGGGCGTCCGATTTGCCATCAGCTGGGCCTCGAATGCCGCCTCGTCGAACTGCGAATCGCTGAAGGATGGGAAGGTCGCGGTTCGGCCCTGCATGGTCGCGATGAAGCGTTGCTGGCTCACCAGGTTGTGCGCGACGCCGCCGTACCCGGCCTTCCGGACGAAGTCCAGGCCACTCTCCGACTCGCGCCACACCGCGTCGAGCGGATCGTTCCGCAGGAGAAGGATTAAGACGGCGCGGTCCACGCTGTAGCAGGCGTAGGTCAGATCCCCTGTTTCGCTTGCGGCGCGAAAGGCCGCCCGATTGAAATCGAGCGCGGTCGTGATCGGTTGTGTCCAGAGGGCAGCGATCCCCATCGCGCGGTAAGCCTTCGCCCGGTAGGCGATGAAGCCATGCTTCTCGACAAGGTCACAGGCAAGCTTGGCTGAATGATATCCCTCCCGATAACGGTGAAACACCGGGCCGAGCACAATCCCCCAATAGCCATAGGCGTGCGCGGACGCCCCGCACATCCCGTGCTGGGTGGCGACGTTCGCCATGCGGCATACGAGCAGGCAAAATAAGTCAAAGTCGGTAAAGTAAGCGAGGTCCAGCAGGGTCGAGAGCACCTGCATCGCGGCCTGCTGTTGCGGATCGGTCATCAGCGGCAGATCGATCAGGCTCTCGATCGGGCGGCCATCGAGAGTCTGCCAGACCGCCTCGTATTCGGCCTGGACCTGTTCCCTGGTCGGATGCGCCGGGATGTCAATTCCGAACAGGCGCAGGCCCGTGAGCGCACTGTCCAAAGCTTGTTCGTTCTCCGACTTGACGGTGTGGAGCAGGATCTTCAGGTGGTAGACGGCGGCGTGGTCGACTTTCGACGCCCCGCGTTGCAGCAACTCCACAATCAGCTGCTCGGCTGTGTCGAAGTTACCGGTCAGAAACTCGCACTCCGCACGTTCGAGCCGCAGGCTGAACATTAATTCATAATGGCTGCTCCAGTCTATTTCGTCCAACAGCGCCATGCCTGACGCAAGATATACGCACGCCGACTCAAAGGCCGCAGACGCTTTGGCCTTTCGCCCGGCACGCAGGTTGATCGCCGCCACTTGCGGTTTCTCGTCCCGGTCGATCAGCCGTGCGGCGCCGCGATTGAATTGGTTCGCCAACTCGAACAGATGCTCGGTGAGCTCGTCCGCCGTCATGCTCACGAGCAGCGCACGGCCGATGCGCAAGTGAACGTCGGCACGTTGCTCGTTGGCGATCAGCGAATAAGCCGCCTGCTGGATGCGATCGTGCAGGAACCTGTACGCCCTGTCCTCGCGAAAGACGAGCCCGGCGTGGACGGCTTCCCAAAGGGCCGCGTGTGTCGCCTCCTCTGTTGTCCCGTGAACCAGGGCCAGGTTGGCGGTCGGAGCAGCATTGCCCAGGCAGGCGAGCTGCTTCAGGACTTCCTGACCGGCGCCAGTGAACCGCTTGAGCTTCCCGGCCATCAGATCCACCACGTTGTCGGCGTAGCTCTTGGCGCGGATGCGATCCATTTGCCATTGCCAAGCGCGCGTGACCGAGTCGAACGCAAGCAGCCCCTCTTCCGCCAGCGCGGTGAAGAACTGGATCGCGAAGAACGGATTGCCTCCGGTCTTTTCCTGCACCAGTTGCGCTAAAGGCAGCACACGCTCCGACTCGCAACGCATGGCATCGGCGGCGAGCTGACCGATGTCGTCGAGCCCGAGAGGCGCCAGCACGATTTCATGGACCCGCGCTCCAGCTTTGCGGATCGCCTCCAGGGTCCGCAGGAGCGGGTGAGAGGGACTCACTTCGTTGTCCCTGTAGGCGCCGACCAGCATGAGGTGTCGTACGTCGGATTGGGTGGCCAAGTCCTCAAGCAGGTCAAGCGTAGCCGCGTCCAGCCATTGCAGATCGTCCAGGAACAGGGCGAGCGGATGCTCCTTGCGCGCGAACACCGCGAGGAACCGCCGGAAAACCATGTGGAACCGGTTCTGCGCCTCCTGCGGCGGCAGGTCCGCGACCGGTGGTTGTTTCCCGATGACGAGCTCCAGCTCGGGAACGAGATTGACCATGAGTTGACCATTCGGGCCCAGCGCCTCGTTTAGGGAGACTCGCCAGCGGCCAAGCTCCTTCTCGCTTTGGGTGAGGAGCGAGCGGACAAGGCTCTGGAAGGCTTGGCCCACCGTTGCATACGGGATGTCGCGCTTGAACTGGTCGAACTTGCCGGACGCGAACAGGCCGCGCGGTGGGACGAGCACCTTGTGCAACTCGTTGACCACCGATGACTTGCCGATTCCGGAATAGCCGGACACGAGCACGAGTTCAAAGGTGCCGTTCGCCGCGACCCTTTTGAAGGAAGCGAGCAGCATGTCGATCTCGCGCTCCCGCCCATACAGATTCTCGGGGATGAGCAAACGGTCTGGCGCATCTTCCGCGCCCAACGGGAATAGCTCGATACGGCCATGCGACTCCCACTCCGCCAGCCCCCGCCGCAGATCAGCCTCGACACCTGCGGCGGTCTGGTAGCGCTCCTCGGCAGTCTTGGCGAGGAGCTTCATCACAATTGCCGAGAGCGGCCCCGGGACGCCCGCGACCCGCTCGTCGGGCGGCACCGGTTGCCGGGCGATGTGGCAGTGCACCCACTCCATCGGATCGGCAGCCGTGAAGGGGAGCTGCCCCGTCAACATTTCGTAGAAGGTGACGCCCAGCGCATAGAGATCACTGCGGGAGTCCACCGAGCGGTTCATCCTGCCGGTTTGTTCCGGCGCCATGTAGGCGAGCGTCCCGGCGATCACCTCCGGCGGCGCGGGGGATTGGTGCTCGCGCGGCAGACGCGAGGCAATGCCGAATCCCGTCAACCGCACGCCGCCGCTTGCCGCATCCACCAGGATATTTGCAGGCTTGATGTCCTTATGAATCAGGCCTCGCTCATGCACGTGGCCCAGCGCCCCCGCCAGAGGGATCGCGATGCGGAGAAAATGCGATACCTGCATTGGTCGGCCAAGCAGTCGATCGACCGGCGCACCGCCGGGATCCTCAAGCACCAGCGCCATGCGGCCGTTGTCGTGCGTCAGCGCGATGGGGCGCGCCGCCCAGTCGGCATCAAGTTCGGCTTTGAGCGCATATTCGTGTTGAAGCCGCTCGACGCAACCGAGCGAGGTTTCCTCCGCAGCAACAAGCAGGATCGGCGCCAAGCCGTTGCCGGAGCCACGGTAGAGAGCGATGTCGCCCTTCCTCAGCGGCGAGAATGCGTAGCTCGAAAGCTCGTTCACCGGGGCCTCCTGCCAGGAGGACTACGCTAATACGTTGATTAGGTTACGTTTGCTCTGGCCCGTCAATCCAAAACTGACGCTAAAAATGTTCCGTGCCATATTATGGCTAGACGATGACGAGAACCGCATGCACCTTTTGCTCTTGCGTGGAAATGCTTGCGGCGTCTGGTACGCTGCGCGATCCCAAGGCGATGTTCGGGTTACGCAACGAGCGGCCCGAAGGCTGGGACGCGCGTCGGTCGAAACGCGGGAGTTATCATGATCATCGATCTCACCGGCAAGCGAGCCGTCGTGTCGGGCTCCACATTGGGCATCGGATTTGCGATTGCGCAAGGGCTCGCGGCGTCAGGCGCGACCGTCGTGATCAACGGTCCCAGCCGGGAGAGTGTGGATGCGGCATTATCCCGGTTCACCGAGATGATGCCCAAGGCGAAGGTCGAAGGTGTCGCGGCCGATCTGTCCGGCCCGGACGGCGTCGCAACTTTCGTCGCGCGGGCGCGGGAGACCGACATCCTCGTCAACAATCTCGGTATCTACGAGCCCAAGCCGTTCGATGCCATCACGGACGCGGATTGGCAGCGCTTCTTCGAGACCAACGTCATGAGCGGCGTGCGCTTGTCGCGTCATTACCTGCCCGAGATGGTGAAGCGCGGCTGGGGACGGATCGTCTTTATCTCCAGCGAGTCCGCCCTCAACATTCCGGTCGAGATGATCCACTACGGCATGACCAAGACGGCGCAACTCGCGATCTCGCTGGGCCTTGCCGTATCCGTCGCTGGCACCGGCGTCACCGTCAACGCGGTGTTGCCGGGGCCGACCCGTTCCGACGGCGCGGTCGCGTTCTACGCCAAGCTCGCCGCGGAGCGGGGCGTGTCCGCAGATGAAATGGAGCGGCAGTTCATCGCCACGCATCGGCCGACGTCGCTGATCCGGCGTCTCGCCTCCGTCGAGGAAGTCGCCAATATGGTCGTCTACCTGTGCTCCGAGCAGGCATCCGCCACCACCGGGGCGGCGCTGCGGGTCGACGGCGGCATGTTGCGTTCGATTGCGTGAGCTGGCTTGTTCGCTGGAGCTTACCTCAGCCGGTCTAAACGCAACCGCTGACGCTGATCCGTCAGGCGCCGTGCAGTGAGATAGGAGACGGCCAATGCCGACAATCCACTGCCGCCGGACAGCAGGAACATCAGCAGGATCTGGTATTTGACGGCTTCGAGCGGGTCGAGGCCCGCAAGAATCTGCCCCGTCATGATGCCCGGCAATGTCACGATGCCGGCCGCCGACATTTGATTGATGATGGGCAAAAGGCCCCGCCGGATCGCGTCGCGAACCATCGGCGCGGTCGCATCCCCATAGGTTTCCCCGAGCGATAGTCGGGCTTCTATTGCCTGTCGCTCTCGCCGGACCGAACCCAGAAAGCTGTCGAGCGACAGGCTGGCGGAATTCAACACGCTGCCAAGAATGATACCCGCCAGCGGAATCGCATAATGTGGATCGAACCAGGGCTGCGGACGGATCGCCGTCGTCAGCGCAAGCATCGCCGTAACGAAGGTTGCAAAGCCGACACTAACGACGCCGATGACGAAATTCGTATGGCCCACGAGCTGGCGTTCCGGGCGGGCGGCAACCTCGCGCGCGGCGACGAGCACCATCACGAGAATGAGCAGTAGTGTGGCTGCGGGGTTGTTCAAGGAAAAAATGAAACGAAGCACATAGCCTATGGCGACGAGTTGCAAGACCATTCTCGCCGCCGCGACGGTGATTTGCCAATGCAGCCGAAGCTTAAGCAGGATCGAAAGTGCGGCATCCAACAGAATCAGCGAGGCGGCGACGGCAATATCGAAAGGCGTCAGCAGGATCGGGGTCATGCTCTCTCCAGATGTCCGGCCACCATGCGATAGCGCTGATGGCCCAGTAGCGTCGCCTGGCCTTGGTCATGGGTCACCAGCAGAATGGATGTACCGTGTGCCATTCGTTCTTGGAGCAATGCCTCTACCCGTCTGATCGATTCTTCGTCCAGGGCGCCGGTCGGCTCGTCCAGGAGCAGAACAGGCGAGTTCAGCAACAGCGCCCGGACCAACGACAATCGTTGCTTCTCGCCGGTAGACAATTGCTGAACGGACGCGTTGAGGACATCGGCGCGAAGTCCAAGACGGTCTGCCAAGGAAGCGACCACGCTCCGAGCAGCGGCCGGAAAATGTTCTGTGACCCTGTCGGCCCACCAGCCGGATTCCGCGGGGACATACGTGACCAGCTTTCGCCAGGCCGGGGCCGGCATGGAGGCCCGTTCCCGGTCATTCAGCCAGACTTCGCCTTCGTTGGGATCAAGGTCCGCGATCATGCGAAGAAACAGGCTCTTGCCGGATCCCGATGGCCCGGTGATCGCGGCGCAGTTGCCGACAGCGAGAGTGAGTTCGAATGGGCCCGCGAGCTCGCTGCGCAGCTTTTTTACAATAAGCGTCGGTGACATCCAATGTTTCCGTCCTGCAGAAGCTCATCTTAGAGCCGTTCCGCCGACTAGCAAGAAAGTCACTGGAGATCGAGGCGGGTGTCGCTTTCGGAGATCGCCCGTTCGCCAGGCACTCAGACGGGCGGGGAGGTCGGTGGGTTGACGAAAGGCTCTGAGGGAGTTTCGATCGCGCCGGCCCTGGCTACGGCCGCGGCCGTGATCATCCTCGCCGTGGCTTTATCCAGCGAAGTGTTGCTTGGGCCGAAGTCGTCGAAGAGAATACCAGCTGTACTCGCGATTGCGACGATCACGGCTACTATCACTGGGCTGAGGGTGACGTTTCGGTATTTGCTCTGAATGTGCATCTGTTGTCTGACCTCATCTGACGTTTCTTAGCCAGTCTGGGCAAGTGTGCCGTCGACTAAGGCGCATCCGATTGCACCATGTGAAACCATGTCATTGCGCAAGGGATCGAACCCATCGACTCTGTAGTTGATTGCCTCGCGAGGTAATGAGCATGTACGTTCGCTATCCGGCAGACGCCATTAAATTGAATTTCATTCGTTGGTCGCTTCGGTTGCCTTCACGGTGGCGGGCGATCTCTCAACCTATCCGTTCTCCGCCTTGCGCGAGGTTTGCACTGAGCAATCATCACTCGCGCATTAAAATCGAATTCATCCGATCGCGCAGATTTGTCCGCGATTTTTGGAGCTGCTTCGATGGTCCAATTTCGCCTTCCCGGTTCTCTCCGCGCCGATCGGCGGAGGAACCATGAGAGGTCGGGCCGATGGAATTTCGCCTTCCAGTCCGACCCCTTCGAGGCAGCGGCGAACCGCTAGACCATTTTACAACGCAAACGAATCAATAAGCCGTCGGGGGTTCGCAGGGCGGACCGTTCTCCCACGGCTGCGTCGCAAACGCGCCCACGGCCGGAGCTCGAACGCAGGCGCGCCCGTCGACATAGGACCCGGTGGTCGCATTGGCATTTGCCGCGACGTGCCGGGCCACATGGCCCTCGCGAGCCATGGCAGGAGTTGCAAACATGGCTGCGGCAATCACTACAGCTGAAACAAGTTTATGCTTCTTGGTCATTCGATCTCTCCATGTGGGCCTGAAAAGCCAATCGTGTTGGCTCCTCCGAGGGAAGTGGAGAAGAGATCGGCCGGTTAAAGGAAAAATTCCTCACATCTGTTCAACGTCACGCGAGGTGGACATTTGATGCGATCACGAACTCCAGCGATCGATGATGAAGTCGTGCTTTCGCCGCGGCACGCAGCTGTCCCGAATGTCGAAACCGGAGAGCTCGATAAGCGCGAGATTTGCAGAGAAGTCAGATTTTCGGCTGTTCGCCGCCCGTCGCGAAGTGGAAACGCGGGAATAACCGAGTATCAGTTAGAACTTCTGCAGCACATCGGCGGAAAAATTTTCCGAGATGGGCACTCCATCCATGCCTGTCCAATAGTTGCGATCGATAGCTGGTTTGCGAAAGTCGGCATTGTTGAACTCCATCTCTCATGCAGATGGACATAGGGGCGCGTTAAGGCGCCACCACCAAATTGCAATTCAGAAATACCCTCGTTGATGCATTACATCGACGCGTCGTTCTTTGATGCATCAAACCCGAACGTCAAAAAAAGATCGAATACAGAATTGTAAATCGGTTTTTAATTGAGAACCCGGCGTCCGGCCGCCATGTTCGAGCGCATCCCGGACCGCTTTTGCGCTACCGGGTGTTTTGTTGAACGACCCTTCAAGAAGATATCGAGGAAACACAAGGCTGGGCCACGGAGCCATCCGCGCAGGCAATGGCTGGTGGTGTGATGTCTTCCGTAAACGGTCCTCAACGCGGATCGCGCTTGCAAGGATAGGTCATGGGGATTGTTAGATTTGCTTTGAGATTTCCGCACACATTCTATGTGGTGGCGGCGCTGATACTGTTTCTCGGCTTCGCCGCGATCCGGTCGATGCCGACGGATATTTTCCCGGAAATCCGCATTCCCGTGGTGACGGTGATCTGGCAGTACACCGGCCTCACCACGCCGGAAATGGAGCAACGCGTCAGCACTTACAGCCAGTACTCCATCAGCGCCAACGTCAACGGCATCAAGACCATGGAAGCGCAGACCCTCAATGGTCTGTCGATCCAGAAGATCTACTTCCAGCCAGACGTCAATCTCGACCTCGCTATCGCGCAGATCGTTTCGGCGACGAATTCCATCCGGGCGCTGATGCCGCCCGGGATCGAGCCGCCCATCGTCGTACAGTTCAATGCGTCGAGCGTTCCAGTGCTGCAGCTCAGCCTCAATTCGGACAGCCTGAACGAACAGCAGCTCTATGATTTCGGTATTTACCGCGTTCGCCAGGATCTGGCGCCGGTCCCCGGCGTCACGCTGCCGACGCCGGCCGGTGGCAAATATCGTCAGATCATGGTCGATATCGACCCGGACAAGCTGCTGTCCCGGGGACTGACGCCGCTCGACATCGTGAATGCGGTCAATACCCAGAATCTGACGCTGCCGTCCGGGACGGCGAAGATCGGAGACATCCAATATACGGTGCGAACCAACGCGACACCGGCGACAATCGACGATCTGAACAAGATGCCGGTCAAGTTCGCCAACGGCGCCACGATCCTACTCAAGGACGTGGCGCAGGTACGCGACGGATCGATGGTGCAGCAGAACGTCGTGCGCGAGGATGGCCGCCGCTCCGTCTTGCTCAGCATCATCAAGAATGGCAATGCCTCCACCCTGGCGGTCGTCAACGGCGTGAAGCAGGCCCTGCAGGCGATCCGCGCCGCAGCGCCGGCTGGCATGCAAATCAACGAGCTGTTCGACCAGTCGGTGTTCGTGACCAATTCGGTCAACGGTGTGCTGCGCGAAGGCGCCATCGCGGCGGGCCTCACCGCGCTGATGATCCTGGTCTTCCTCGGTTCATGGCGCTCGACGCTGGTCGTGATGATTTCAATCCCGCTCGCGATTCTGTCGTCGCTCATCGTGCTGTACTTTCTCGGCGAGACGCTGAACACCATGACGCTCGGCGGCCTCGCGCTGGCGGTCGGCATTTTGGTCGACGACTCGACCGTGACCATCGAAAACACGCATCGCTTGTGGACCGAAGAACACATGCCGCTTCCCGAGGCGACGCTGCACGGCGCGGCCGAAATCGCGGTGCCGACGCTGGTCTCGACTCTCGCCATCAGCTGTGTGTTCACATCGGTGGTGTTCCTCGACGGCCCGGCCAAGTACCTGTTCACGCCGCTTGGACTTGCCGTCGTATTTGCGATGCTGGCGTCGTACCTATTGTCGCGGACCTTGACGCCGATCACGATCGGCCTGTTGCTCAGGAGTGAGCGTCATGGCACGGACGATGGGGCCCCGCCAGGCGTCTTCTCGCGGATCTCCGCCGCATTTGACCGCGGCTTCGAGCACCTCCGTGATGGTTATGGAAAGGTCCTCACCCTTCTGCTCCGCCGGCGGGCCATTGTACCTGTCGTCGCCGTGTTGATACTCGGTCTCGGCGCCGCAATGTTGATGCTCGTTGGCCGGGATTTTTTCCCGCTGATCGACGGCGGCCAGATTCAGCTTCACGTTCGCGCTCCTGCCGGGACCCGCATCGAAAGCACCGAGGCCATATTCCAGGACGTCGAGGACAAGATCCGCGAAGTCATTCCGGACAAGGATCGCGGGCTCATTATCGACAATATCGGGCTGCCGGCGCGGGCCTACAATCTGGCATTCGCGGACGGTTCCACGATCGGAATCAACGACGGTGTGATCCAGGTCCAACTGAAGGAGGGCCACAAGCCGACCGCCGATTATGTCAAGAAATTGCGTCAGGTGCTGCCGGCCGCATTTCCCGAAAGCACGTTCTATTTCCAGGCGGCCGACATCGTGACGCAGATTCTGAACTTCGGATTGCCGGCGCAGATCGACGTCCGGACGATAGGCACTGACCCTCACAACCTTCCGGTTGCAAACGAACTCCAGCGACGGCTCGCCGCGATTCCCGGCATCGTCGACGCGCATCTGCAACAAGAGGTCGATGGGCCGGCGTTCTACGCCCAGATCGATCGGATCCGCGCGGCGCAGCTTGGCCTCAATGCCAGCACGATCGCCACCAACATCAATGTCAGCCTGAGTTCGTCGGTGCAGGTGTCGCCCAACTTCTGGACCGATCTGAGTTCGGGGATTCCGTATTATCTGGCCGTGCAAACGCCGGAACGGCTGGTCAACTCGCTGAATGCGCTCGAAAACACGCCGGTTTCAACTTCGCTGGCGGTCAGCGGCCAAATCGTCCCGGGCATGCTCAGCAATGTCGCGACGTTCAAACGTGACAAGGTCGCCACCAACTCGAACCAGACCAATATCCAGCCGGTCTTTGACATTTATGCCAGCGTGCAGGGCCGCGATCTCGGCAGTGTCGCTGCCGAGATCAACAAGGTTACGGCAGAGCTGCAGAAGAAGATGAAGCCTGGCAATTCAATCCAGGTAACCGGTCAGATCCAGAGCATGAACGGCTCGTTCCGGAATCTCGGCATCGGGCTGCTGTTCGCCGCGGTCTTCGTCTATCTGCTGATGGTCGTGAACTACCAGACCTTCGGCGATCCGTTCGTTGTGATCCTCGCTTTGCCAGCGACACTCTGCGGCATCGTCACGATGTTGTTCATCACCGGCACCACGCTGAACGTGCCGTCGCTGATGGGAGCGATCATGGCGGTCGGCGTCGCTTCAGCGAACTCGATCCTGCTCGTGACCTTCGCGCGCGAGCAGCAGCTCAAAGGCCACTCGGCCTTTGAGGCAGCGCTGAGTGCCGGCCGAACCCGAATCCGGCCCGTGCTGATGACCGCCGCCGCGATGATCGTCGGCATGATCCCGATGGCGATCGGTGGCGCGGGCGAGGAGCAGAACGCGGCGCTCGCACGCGCCGTTATCGGCGGCCTCTTGTTTGCGACGCCGACAACATTGCTGATCGTGCCTTACCTGTTCGCCATGCTGCGCAAGGGCAACGACGGAAAAGCTCATCATGGCGTCTTTGAGGAGATTCAGTAATGAGCGAGATTCGGACGCGGCCAGATGAGCGTTTCGAGGACGGGCCTGAGCCCGAAACCGATCGTGTCGTTACGCTGCCGAATGCTCCGCGCAAGCGGCGACGTCGTTATGGGGGCGCGCTGTTCGGTGGAAGCGCGCTGTTGTTGCTCGCGGGTGGCCTTGCGGCGGGAGGCTGGCACCATTACCAGGCCGGGCTCGAGGTCGCCGCTACCGCACAACAGGCCCGTACTCTTGTTCCCGACGTTCGCGTGGCGAGTGTCCGCGCCAGCGACAGCAACATCATCGTCACCTTGCCAGCAACGACGACGGCGTTCGAAGCGGCGAACATTTTCGCTCGCACCAACGGCTACATCGAAAAGCGCTATGTCGATATCGGCGATCAGGTCAAGACGGGAGCCCTGTTGGCAGACATTACCGCCCCCGAACTCGACCACCAGATCACCCAAGCCAAGGCGACGCTGGCCCAGGACCAGGCCGCCTTGCAGCAGACCCAGGCAAGCCGTGAACTGGCCGACGTGACAAATGGACGCGATAGCAGACTGGTCAAGCAGGGATGGCTCACGCTTCAGCAGGGCGACAACGACCGCTTGACGCTGCAGGCGCAGCAGGCAGCGGTTGCCGTGGCTAAGTCCAATATTGCCGCACAGGAAGCACAGATTCGAATTCTCGAGCAGGAGAAGGCCTACCAGCGCGTGGTCGCGCCGTTCGACGGCGTGATCACACAGCGCCAGATCGACAACGGCAGCCTGGTGACGTCGGGATCGACCTTCATGTTCACGCTGATGCACCCGGATGTGATCCGCACCCAGGTATTTGTCCCGCAGGATGAGGCTTTCGGACTCGGGCCCGGTGTCGATGCTGTGATTCGTGTCCCGGAGATTCCGGATCGGACCTTTCCCGGCAAGGTGACGCGGATAGCAAGAGCGCTGCAGCCCGGCAACCGAACGCTCTTGACCGAGATCGACGTTCCCAATCCGGATGGCGCGCTCAATCCTGGCATCTATTGCACGGTCGAGCTGTTTATCCCGCGTAAGACACCATCGATGGTCATACCAGCCGATGCGGTTGTATTCGACCGGAACGGCCTGCATGTCGCGGTCGTCAAGGACGGCATCGTACATCTACAGAAGATCACGATCGCGCGCGACTTCGGCAAAGAGGTCGAGGTGCACGACGGCGTCAAGCCAGGCGATCAGGTCATTCTTAATCCGATGGTGAACCTCGCGGAAGGCAGCAGGGTCACGACACGGAAACCACAGACAAGCTAATCGGCGCGGAGGAACCAATGCGACGCTTGCTGTTCGTGGCAGTCGCCCTGCTGGGAGGGTGTAACTCGAGCCTGGCGCAGGTTTCCACCATGGGCACCACGGCCATGGGGCTTTCATCGACGCCAGGAGCGATCGTGACCTCCCCACTCAACGGCCCGAGCCCGTTCTCGGCGGCAACCCAGCCCGGCGCTCCCGACACGACATTGGCGCCGGTGCCGCTGGCTTCCAACCCCACAACGCCGGGAACGGTCGTGACCTGTTCCACGCCGACAGGGCAAATCGCGCGTGGAACACCTCCGGTGCCGGTTGCTTCCATGTCGGCGATGGTCGGCACGACCGGAACGATGCCGTCGGTTGCCGCGGCACCGACGATCTCAGCATTGCCGCCCAGCTCTTCCACGCCGACAACTGGAAGTCTGATTGCACCGTTGACATTTTCCCAACAGCCAGCAACATCATCCACGAGTTTTTTTCCCGACTCGACCATCCCGCTGCCGCAGCCGTCCGCGGTGCCACCCCTGCCGTCGCCTTTCTTGCCTGCAGTGCCGGTCCCGACCTCATCGACAGTGCCGATTTCCACATCGATGCCTGGCACGACCACGATGACAGCGTCATCAACTATGACGCCGGTGGCGGCAATGACATCAGGCTCCCCGTTGGGGACTATCCCGACGCCGATCGTCATCACGACGACCGGAAACACTGCTCCGATAACCCCGCTCGGCAGTTCTTCGACCACCATATGCAGCTCTATGCCGGGAGGCCCGCCGAGCAATGGCGCGGATTTGCCGCTCTCAACGCCGCAAATTCCGATGGGGCCGCCCGGCACGATACAACCGGTTGTTGCGCAGCTTGGCGCCACAAGTATCGATCCGACCACGACCGTGATGCCCACGCCGAACACGTCGGCGTGCGCGGAGAGCATGACGATGAACTTGGCTAACCCCGGGACGATGGCACCGGCGAACGCCACCGGGGCCACCGCAACCCCCGGCGTGTCGTCCCCATCTGGCTGCTGATACGGGAACGCGCGTTCTCTCGCGACGAACTTGCGAGGCTAAATTGCTATTTAATTGAAAACTCCGGGACGTAAGCCTCTCGTGGAAAATTACCAACTTGGACATGCATGGATCCTTCACCGATGAAAACCCTCGCAAGCCAACCACAATCGTCCAACACGACAGCCCGACGAAAGAGAGCTTCTGTAAGCAGGCCAACGCCCGAGAGGGCAGAGTGGCATTGGGCGGATCAGCGGCTCGATGACGAGCTCAGAGACACATTTCCGGCGAGCGATGCTCTTTCGGTTACACGAAATCCATCCCGCACGTGATCGCGGACGCTTCGGACCTGCTTCTTCAGCACGCAACGTATCCAAAGCAGATCGAATAAGCGGTATGCTGAGACATGCCGCTGCGTGATGGCATCCGCGCTATTTCCTCTCCGATGGTCTGTCCTGCGTCTCGCTGCTGCTTCGCAGCGCGGCGTCTGAGGTTATCTGTCTGACTCTAAAATGCTATTTAGTGGTGCAACTCGTCTAGGAGGGTTATTTTCTTGATGGGCGGTCCCACCGTGCATACCCCCGGGAGGTGGTGATCGTGGCCGTAGTTCGGACGGCAGACGCCATCTCACCCCGCCCCGAGTGAGACTGGCGGCGTCCGTGGCCCCTTTTTGGGAGGAAACATATGACAGTTGCAGGTCGGTGACATGGTATTGGTCTCGGGCAAGCGTACCAACCGGGCGGCGGCTGGCTCCAGCGCGGCGGACCCTTTCGCCGCAGTCGGGAATGGATTGATGGCAAAAGTGCTGCTGATCGAGGATGACAGCGAGACGGCCGAGGAAATCTCAGCCGAGCTGTCCGATCGCGGGTTTGAAGTCGAATGGTCGGCCAATGGCATCGAAGGGCTCGACAAGGCGCGGTCATCGCATCCCGATGCCATGATCGTTGATCGGCTGTTGCCGGGAATGGATGGCCTCACCGTCATCGAAGCACTGCGAAAAGAACAGGTGCGCACCCCCGTGCTGGTGCTAAGTGCTCTTGGCGCCGTTGATGACCGCGTACGCGGGTTGCGGATGGGGGGCGACGATTACCTCACCAAGCCATTCGCGCTCGTGGAGCTCATCGCCAGGGTGGAGGCCTTGTTGCGCAGGCCGGCGGAATCCCGCGAGACGATATTGCGAGTAGGGGAGCTAGAGCTCGATCTGATCGAGCGGACCGCCAAGCGCGGCGACCGTGTGATCGATCTTTTGCCACGAGAGTTTCGCCTGCTTGAATATATGATGCAGCGGAGCGATCAGCTGCTGACGCGAGCCATGCTTCTGGAGGAAGTCTGGAATTACAAGTTCATTCCGGCGACCAACCTTGTCGACGTACACATGGGGCGCCTGCGCCACAAGGTCGACGGTCCTGGCGAAGTCCCCATGATTCACAATGTCCGCGGATCCGGTTTCATTCTTCGCACCGGACCATAGGGTTCGGATGCCCGGCCGCGATTTGGCGCTGTTGACGTCGAGCACGATATCCGGGCAGCGAGATCCGATGCGTCAGCCGCAATTCATACGTTCGACCACCTTTCGCTGGGCGCTCGCGGTGGCCGGCGTGCTCGCGATTTTCGTCATCGTGTTATTCGGATTCATTTATTGGAAGACCGATAGTTATCTGATCGAGCGTTCCGACAGAATGATCATGGGGCAATTGCACTACATTGCGGGGCTGCCCGGCGGACGTCAGTTGGATGCGATTGCTCAGCATCTCGAGCAGGATGCCCGCGGCGTCCAATATGCCGGGTTATTTGGCCTCGACGGCCGCAAGATCACAGGCAACCTGGAAAAATTTCCGCTCGGCCTGAAGCTGGACGAATCTGTCCAAAGCATCTCGATTCTCCGGACGCTGCCGGGCGGGCAGCAAACCCGCGTGATACGCGCAATCGCCCGACGTGTGTCAGACGGCAACGCGCTGGTGATTGGACGCGAAGTCGACGAAACCAGGGAAATCTCCCACGTCGTCGGCCAGGCGCTGGCGCTAGGGCTTTTGCCGGCCTTTTGCCTTTGCCTGCTGGCCGGAGCGTGGCTTAGCATGCGTGCCCAGAAGCGCGTTGAAGAAGTAAATCAGCGGGTTCAACGCATCATTGCCGGCAATTTGCGCGAGCGGCTTCCGCACCGCAATGTCGATGAGCCATTTTCGAAGCTAGCCGCGATCGTCAACGGCATGCTCGATGAAATGGAAACGATGATTCACGCGCTGGCCGGCGTCGGCAACGACATCGCTCACGACCTGAGAACGCCGCTGACGCGTGCGCGGCTTACCCTTGAGCGCGGCCGCATCAATGCGACCAGCCTGGAACAGCTCCAGTCAGTGGTGGACAAGGCGATCGTGAATCTTGATCAGTCTTTATCGATCATCACCGCGCTGCTGCGCCTGGCTGAAATTGAAAACAGCCGGCGCTCGGCAGCTTTCGGCAGCGTGCCGTTGCATGATATGCTGCGCGAGATCTGCGATATCTACGAGCCGATTGCAGAAAACAAGAATGTCGACTTGCGGGTAGAGATCGCACATCCCCTCAACGTGCTGGGAGACCGGGATCTGCTGTTCGAGGCGGTCGCCAACCTCGTCGACAATGCCGTCAAGTTCGCGCCCGAAGGCGGCAAAGTGAACATCGAACTGCTACGCAGCGACAATAACACCATCGTGCGCGTCACTGATAGCGGTTCCGGGATCAGCGAGCAGGAGCGTGAGGTCGTGCTGCGGCGTTTCTATCGTTCCGAGAAGATGCGGAGCACGCCGGGAGCAGGCCTTGGCCTCAATCTGGTGGCGGCGATCGTGAAGCTGCACGGCTTTCGGTTGATGATCCACTCCGGACCGGGTGGTCAGATGGAGATCATTTGCCCGGATCCGCGGCCAAACAGCATTGCGCTAGGTGCGAGAACCCAAGCGAGTGTGATCGGCAAGCCCGAAGGATGAAATCCTATTTAATGGAGGTCGATGTCAGCCCGCCTATATAAGGTTGAGGCACGCAAGATGGCACCTGACGGCGCTCAATCTGATGGAGTGTTCCATGCGCTCGGTTTTTCTCATCCTGATCCTGGGCAGTACGCTTTTGGCTTCCAACACCGAGGTCGAGGCCCAATCAATGGCGGCGACTACCGTGCCTGGCGGCGCGCCTATCGGTCATCTGCAGCCGCGCGCACAGCAGCTTACTCCCGGCTCAACAGCAGAGCAGGCCGAACAGGAAAAAATGTCGAATTTCGATGCCCAGCAGCAGAAGCTGGACGAGGAACTAGACAAGCACCTGAACATCTGCCGGGGGTGCTGATGCCTGGTGGCCGAAGGTGACGTCCTCAATTGGGGCAGCGAAGAGTGCAACCGCCTGCGGCCAATTGAGGAAATCGTAAAATCGAATTTAGTGTTGCACCGGGACGCTCCGCCTTAAAGCTGTCGGGCCACGGTGCTAGGTTGTGAACGCGTCGCCTAGCGCCGGCTTGCGGGGTCCCAAAGTGAAGACATGGCGCACACTCTTGGTAATTATAGTGGCGATTTTCGTCTCCACGCTGGGCGCGGATGCGTCATACGCAGAGGAGGCTGGCTCAAAGCTCTCTCCTCAGGCGCTCCAGGAAATCGCGCAGGTAGAGGCCGAGATTGACCGCTTCGAAGCGCAAGCAGTCGAGCGGCTTGCGACGCCGCCGGATAATCAGATTCAGCAAATCGAATTGCTCGGGAAGGCGATGCTGTACGACAAGAATTTGTCGGTATACCGCAACGAGGCTTGCGCCTTCTGCCATATGCCCGAGACAGGGTTTACCGGTCCGGTATCCGAGCTGAACCGCACCACCGGCGCCTATCCCGGCTCAGTGCGCACGCGATTCAGCGACCGCAAGCCGCAGTCGCACGCGTACGCACCGCTGTCGCCGGTGTTGCACTACAATCCCGGGCAAGGCGATCTCGTCGGCGGCAATTTCTGGGACATGCGCGCGACTGGGCGCCGGTTGGGCAATCCGGCCGCTGAGCAGGCGGAAGGTCCGCCGACCAATCCGGTGGAAATGGGCCTGCCGGATATCGCCTGCGCGGTCTATCGCGCTTCGCAGCGGCCCTATCGCGCTCTGTTCGAGAGCGTGTGGGGAGCGCAGGCGTTCGCGATCGCATGGCCGAGCGACGTGGAGGACGTCTGCGACCGGCCCGGGCCGCCGACCGCCGGTCAGCCGTCGCCGGTTCATCTGAGCCCGATTGATCGTGGCCGGGCTGGCACCACCTTTGATCAGATGGCGCAATCCATCGCCGGCTACGAAGCCTCCGCCGAGGTGACGTCGTTCACCTCAAAATTCGACGCAGTGCTAGCGAAAAAGGCGCAATTCACGGCACAGGAGCAGCAGGGATACGACCTGTTTCGCGGCAAGGGGCGATGCAACGAGTGTCACCGTGACGGCGGACCCGGCGAAGACCCGCTATTCACTGACTTCACCGCCAGCAATATCGGCACTCCCGCCAATCCGAGACTTCCTTACTATGAGGAAGACCAGCCCGATAAATTCGGTTATGCCGCCAATCCGCAAGGAACGTCATTCGTCGATGGCGGCGTCGGCACATTTCTCAGGCAGGGACATCTGCTGAGCCAGCCCTCCGCGGTGGACCAGCGATGGCTGAAGCTCGCGCCCGACAACCAGGCGCGAATGCAGGTGCCGACATTGCGCAATGTCGACAAGCGGCCGTATCCCGCCTTCGTGAAGGCTTACGGGCATAATGGATACTTCACCAGCCTGAAAGAGATCGTGCATTTCTACAACACGCGTGATGTCCTGCCGCGATGCAAGCCCCATGATGCCGGCGAAGGCACGACGTGCTGGCCCGCGCCGGAATCGACCGACAACATGAACAGCAGCAAAGTCGGGAACCTCGGCCTGTCCGACGCGGAAGAGGACGCGCTCGTCGCCTTCATGCAAACGCTGACGGACGGCTTTATGCCTCGCGAACAACAGTAAGCCGGTGGGGCCGTGTCGGCCTGAAGTCCGTAGGCAAGCTTGCGAATGTTTTGAAGGTTGACCTGACAGAATTTTATAGGCCGGGCATCGTTCTTGGGTATCACCGTTCCTTGCTTTGGCAGCCTGACATTGTCGTTAGCGCAAGACCTCGAATGGATTTTGCGATGACCCCGAAGCGGGAGTCGCCTTGGTCTCGAGGGCATAAACCGTGGCGAATAAGGCCGCGGCCACGATGCCCATCGTGACATGCGCGCTGCTGACCTTTCTGATAACAGCAATACTTCGCTTGCCTTTGCAGCGCAGAATCTGCGCCAGTTGGTGCATAACGCTCTTCGTCATCGCGCGATACTCCATATATTGGCCGGGCCACGGCGATTATGCGTTTGCCAACATCAGGAAGCGGATTCGGCGAAGCACCGAGGTCGACATCTTAGTCTCCACACATCATTCAAGGCGCGATGCTAAGTCTGGGTGCAACGGAGAGCGATTAAATTGGGTTTTAGGGAGTTCAAATCGGATTGATGCGGGATCATCCGAAATAGGGCAAGAATTGAAATGGATCTTGTCACGGTGTGGCCGGGTTAACCGCCGGCCACGACCGTTCGGGCAATCTGCTCGGGGCGGTGATAGTCACCTGCGAGCGGAAGATCGAGCTCCCGCCATACCGCGAACATGGCGTCAACCAACTCACTGATTAGTCGAAGGTCATGCGCCGGCGTGGGGGTAATCCGCAATCGCTCGGTGCCTCTAGCAACCGTGGGATAGTTGATCGGCTGGATGTAGATCCCGTGCTTCTCAAGCAGTAGATCGCTCGCCCGCTTGCACAGATCGGGATCGCCGACCATGACCGGCACGAGATGGGTCTCCGTCGCCAGCACCGGCAGGCCGGCTTCCCGCAAAGCCGCTTTCGTCGCTGCCACCGCAGTGCGCTGGGCCGCACGTTCAGCGTTCGATGCCTTGAGATGCGCGATCGAGGCTGTCGCGGCAGCCGCTACCGCGGGCGGCAACGCGGTCGTGAAGATGAATCCAGGAGCATGGGAACGGACGGCGTCCACGACGGCGCTGTGGCCTGCGATGTAGCCGCCGAGCGCGCCGAAAGCCTTGGCAAGCGTTCCCTCGATGACGTCGATACGCGCCATCACGCCGTCCTGCTCGGCGATGCCGGCGCCGCGTGGCCCGTACATGCCGACGGCATGGACTTCGTCGAGATAGGTCATCGCGCCATAGCGTTCCGCGAGGTCGCAGATCGCTTCGAGCGGCGCGACGTCGCCGTCCATCGAATAGATGCTCTCGAAGACGATCAGCTTCGGCCGAGCGGGAGCGGCGCGCGAAAGCAGTTCTTCCAGGTGCTCCACATCGTTGTGGCGCCAGATCTGCCTGGCACAACCGGCGGCGCGCACGCCTTCGATCATCGAATTGTGGTTCAGCGCGTCTGACAGGATCAGGCAGTCCGGAAGCAGCTTCGCGATCGTCGCGATTCCCGTGTGGTTGGACACATAGCCCGAGGTGAAAACGAGCGCTGCCTCCTTGCCATGCAGATCCGCCAGTTCGGCCTCGAGCTCCACCAGTGCCCGATTCGTACCCGAGATGTTGCGCGTCCCGCCCGCGCCCGCGCCCATCGTGCGCGCGGCGGCGCACATTGCTTCGATCACCTTCGCGTGTTGGCCCATGCCGAGATAGTCATTCGAACACCATACGACGACATCGCGCTTGCCGCTCGGACTATTCCAGAGCGCATGGGGGAACTGTCCCGCCTTGCGCTCCAGATCGGCGAAGACACGATAGCGCTGCTCCCGTTTCAGGGCGGCAATGGCAGATTGAAAATTCCGGACATAGTCGAACATTTTCTGCGGATCCTTCCGGGTTAAATTCGCTGTCTCACTCCAGCTTCCGCCGATCGGCCGCCAGGACATGGCAGGCCATCGGCGGGATCGCCGCTGTCTCAATCGACCAACTCAGGTCGTTTGAGCCCGAGCGCCTTTGCTACTCCGGCCCCGTAGGCCGGGTCGGCGCGTGTGCAGTTGGCGACGTACCGCTCCTTGATGTGCGGCTTGGCGTCACCCATCGCCCGCGCCGTGTTCTCGAACAGCACCTGCTGCTGCTGACGCGTCATCTTCCGGAACAGGTTGCCGGGCTGGTCCCAATGGTCATCGTCGACGCGATGGTCCCAGTGGGCTGCGTCCCCTTCGAGCGCGAGCGGTGCCTCGGCGAACTCTGGCTGGTTGTCCCAAAGTCCTGCACTGTTGGGATTGTAAGTGAGCGTTCCGCCCAGATTGCCGTCGGTGCGCATCTTGCCGTCGCGATGGTAGCTTTGGAACGGGCATTTGGGGGCATTGACCGGGATGTGGTTGAAATTGACACCGAGCCGGTAGCGTTGGGTGTCGCCATAGGAGAACAGTCTTCCCTGGAGCATCTTGTCCGGCGAAAAGCCGATGCCGGGCACGATGTTGGCGGGCGAGAAGGCCGCCTGTTCCACTTCCGCGAAAAAGTTCTCCGGGTAGCGGTTGAGCTCCATCACGCCGACCTCGATTAGCGGATACTCCGCCTTCGGCCAGACCTTGGTCAGGTCGAAGGGATTGTGCCGATGCGTCTTCGCCTGGGCGTCAGTCATCACCTGAATGAAGAGCGTCCAGCGCGGAAAGTCGCCCGCCTCGATCGCGTTGAGCAAGTCGCGGCCGTGGCTTTCTCGATCCTTGGCGACGAGGGCCTCGGCCTCCGCGTCGGTGAGGTTTGCGATTCCCTGCTGGGTGCGGAAGTGGAACTTGACCCAGACACGTTCATTGGCGGCATTGATCATCGAGAAGGTATGGCTGCCGAAAAGGTGCATGTTGCGGAAGCTCTTCGGGATGCCGCGATCGGACATGATGATGGTGACCTGATGCAGCGCCTCGGGGAGCAGCGACCAGAAATCCCAATTGTTATCCGCGCTGCGCAGCCCGGTGCGCGGGTCGCGCTTGATGGCATGGTTGAGATCGGAAAACCGCAGCGGATCGCGGAAGAAGAAGACCGGCGTGTTGTTGCCGACGATGTCCCAATTGCCGTCCTCGGTGTAGAACTTGAGGGCGGTGCCGCGGATGTCGCGTTCCGCATCCGCCGCGCCGCGCTCGCCGGCGACGGTCGAGAAGCGCGCGAACATCGGCGTCTGCTTGCCGATCTTCGAGAAGATTTTGGCCTTGGTGTAGCGGCTGATGTCGTGAGTCACCGTGAAGGTGCCGTGGGCTCCCCAGCCTTTGGCGTGCATGCGCCGCTCCGGGATCACCTCCCGGTCGAAATGCGCCAGCTTCTCGATCAGCCAGATGTCCTGGAGCAGCGCGGGGCCGCGCGGTCCGGCGGTCATGATGTTGGTGTTGTCGGCGACCGGCGCGCCGGTGGCATTGGTAAATCGCGTCGTTTTGGACATGGTGGGATCCTGAGTTTTGGACATGGGGGGCTTATGAAAGTGAGAGAATTCGCGCGTGCCATCGGCCGCTCGAATTCCCGAGGAGAGGACGGGGAGGCTTACCCGCGCCAGGCGGAGGCGCGGATCACGCTGCAGAAATTGGCGCGGGTGAAATGCGGATCCTTATCCGCGAGCACGTCGGCGTTGACGTTGCCGAAGGTCGTCTCCGGCTTGTGCTTGTTGCCGTCGTAGAAGGCCTGGATGATGTCTTCTTTGAAACGCACGGTACGCGGATGTGCATGCACCACCGCGTCGCGCTCCGCATCGCTGTATTCGGAATAAGCCAGACCAAGGACATCCATCTCAACGCCGGCGGTCACTAAAGCTATGACCGGGTGCATGTGCTGGGGGATGCCCGGCGTGGTGTGCAAGGCGATCGCGGTCCAGACCGTTTCAACGTCTTGTTGATGGACTCCGTGGCTTCGCAGGAAGTCGCGGGCGGTATTTGCGCTGTCAACCTCGAAGCGTTCCTGCGTGCTGCTGTGCTGATGCGTCAAGCCCATGTCGTGGAACATCGCGCCTGCATAAAGCAGTTCGGGATCGAATCTCAATCCGCGACGCTTGCCTGCCAAAGCGCCCCAGTAATAGACGCGGCTCGAATGGTGAAACAGCAATGGCGTCTCGGTATCGCGCACCAGCTCCGTTATCTCGCGGGCGAGCTTGCTGTCGGGAACCCTGATTCCCGCCAGATTGGTGTCCATTGGAAGGTTGATATTCACTCTATGTCTCCTGCTGATTGATCGGACAGAAGATCGCCGATCACTTGAACTGCGGAATTGCCGTGAGCTTGTCCGATCGGGAACGAACGTAGGAGAGTTGAGGCATTTCGCTCAATCGTACGTGGGTAGGCGTCCGATATCGAAAAAGGATCGGGCGAGTAATACAGAGGTTTGGGGTGCTGGTCCGTTGCGACCGACGTGGTCGAGCACTAGCGTAGCACCGCGCAACTCGATGGATTGCCGCGGGCGTTGCGATTCACAGATGCGGGCTAATGAGAGGCGGCTGATCCGCGAAATCTCGAAATCTGCCAGGCGGCTCTTTTCGGCCGCATCGCAAAAAAGGAAGCGGAGGCTTCCGCCCGCCTCAGTGGGGAGGGGGGAGAGGCAACGCGAAGCCGTCCGCTGCAGCAGCCATGTGACACCGCGTCAGGGAGGAAACGCGGCCGGGTTGCTTGTTCTGAAAACTAGATCCGGCCGACGGACGGCTCAATTAAACAGAGGTTTATTTTGCACTAAATTGAAGTTTGGCCGGTTTACTTTGATGGCGACGTGCGTCGGCGTCTGGTCGACCGGCCGAAATTAGAACGCTCCGGCGGCCAGAATTGCTTGCGCGAGATTGCGGTGCCTGGTTCAATTTTGCGCAGATTTTGACCAGTGTTTTGAGCGGCTTCGGTTCCGCGGAACGGCGCCCGGCGCCCACCGGGGCAATCGAATTTCCGAATTTCTTCAAAATGCTCTAATCTTGCCCGGCGGAACCCGGGTCGTACTGCAATGAAAGGCCGCCAGCTCGCGTTCTCCGTAAATCCAGCCGTGTATCGTCGGCGGGACGAGCAAGCAGAATGACAAAACCTGATCGCACTCAACAGGTGTCAAAGTCTTTCGCGATTTCTCGCTACGCGATGGCCGTCCTGTCGGTCGCGGTCGCGATCGCTGCTGCCGAGCTGGTCACACGCTTGCTGAACGCAGAGGCCATCGCATCCTCGATGCTTTGCGCAGTCATTTTCGCTGCGTGGTTCGGCGGGCTCGGCCCGGGATTGTTGGCGATCATGCTCGCTCTCTTGGCTTTTCATTATTACCTGGCGCCGCCGATCAATTCATTTGCCTGGAAGCAGACGCTTTTCGCCGTGGGTATTTCCGAGATGCCGCGTCTGATCCTGTTTTCCATTACATCTCTCGTGGTTGCATTCCTGCTCTCGTCGCAGAGGAAAGCAACAGAAGAGCTTCAACGTTCGAGCCATAGCCTTCAGGTGGCAATGGAAGATCAAAAGCGGATTGAAGCCGCGCTCCTGCACAGCGAAATGTATTTGACCGAAGCGCAGCGATTGAGCGGCACCGGCAGTTTTTCCTGGAAAGTAGCCAGCGGAGAGGTCCTCTGGTCGGACCAGACTTACCGGATCTTTGGATGTGACGACCGCGCGACGAAGCCGACCCTGGAGTTTATTCTTCAGCGCGTGCATCCGGAAGACCGTGCTGCCGTGCGAGGGATCGTTGATCGTGCCTCCATCGGCGGAAATGACTATGATCATGAGTTTCGATTGCTGATGCCGGATGGATCGGTGAAAGTTATCCATACCGTGGCTCGTGCTGCGAGAGACGTGTCGGGCGGCGTCGAGTTTCTCGGGGCGGCGACGGATGTGACGGTTGCGAGGGAGGCGGAACGGAAGCTGCGGCGCAGCGAGGCCTATTTGGCAGAAGCCCAGCGTTTAAGTCGCACGAGCAGTTGGGCCTGGGATGTGCGCCTTCAGAAACTTATTTATCGATCCCCCGAAGTGTACCACTTGTTTGGGTTCGATCCGGAAAGGGAGATTCTGTCACCGCAATCCTTCCAGGAGCGCATTCTGCCAGAAGACAGGGGCCGGTTTACCGAAATGGTGCAGCAGGCAGTGCGAGAGGGAAAGGACTTTGAAGTCGATTTTCGCATAGATCTTCCGGATGGTCCGACAAGATACGTACATTCGGTCGGGCACCCTCTCGTCGGTGATAGCGGTGAAGTGATCGAGCTGGTTGGCACGCACATCGATGTCACGGAACAGCACCTCGCCAAGGAGGCGCTGCAAAAGGCCTTTGACGAAATCAAGAAATCCGAGGATCGCCTTCGACTTGTGATCGACACGATCCCGACCTTGGTGTGGCGCGCCAGACCAGACGGGGTCCCCGATTTCCTCAATCAACCGGCACTCGACTATACCGGCCTGTCACTGGATCAAGCCGAAACCGGCTGGCCTCGCGCTTTTCATCCTGACGACAAGAAGAGCATGTTGGTGAAGTGGAGTGCAATACGGGCATCCGGTATGCCCGGTGAGCTTGAAGCTCGGCTGCGGCGTTTCGACGGTGAATATCGCTGGTTTTTGTTTCGAGCCGTGCCGCTGCGCGATGAGCACGGCAACATCGTCAAATGGTACGGTTCGTCCACCGACATCGAGGACCGCAAGCGGGCGGAATACCTGACCCGACAGATATTCGAGAGGTCACCCCATCGCATATGCGTCGTCGGACGAGATTACCGGTATCAACGTGTGAACCCGGCCTTCGAGCGGACATGGGGTATGCCGGCGGAGACCATCGTCGGGATGCACACAGCCGACCTCCTGGGAATGGAAAGCTTTGAGCAGACGGCCAAGGCGTATCTCGACCGGTGCTTTGCGGGAGAGGAAGTCAGTTACGCAGAGTGGTTCACCACTCCTCTTGGCCGGCGCTACTCGGCGGTGACCTATTCGCCTCTGCGGCCAGAAGCGGAGCGGGTGGAGGCCGCTCTCGTGATCATCAGCGACCTCACCGAGCATATGCTCGCCTCGGAAGCCCTGCGCGAGGCGCAGGCGGAACTCGCGCACGTGACGCGCGTGACGACGCTGGGCGAACTAACGGCGTCGATCGCCCACGAGGTCAACCAACCGCTGGCCGCTGCCGTGGCCAATGCCGAGGCGTGTCTGCGCTGGCTTGGGCGTGAGACACCCGATCTCGTCGCTGCGCGCCGCTCGGTCGAGTGGGTCATCAACGACAGCTGCCGGGCGAGCGAGGTGATCCGGCGTGTCCGAGCGCTCGCGAAAAAATCCGACATCGAGAAGGTTCCGCTCGAGGTCAATGATGTCGTCAGGGAGGCTATCATGCTGGTGAGCCGGGAACTAAGCAGCCAACTTGTTTCCTTGCGAACCGATTTGGCCCCTTCTCTCCCCATGATCCTTGGTGATCGGGTTCAGTTGCAGCAGGTGATCATCAATCTGATGATGAACGGTATCGATGCCATGCAACCGATCACGGATCGGCAGCGCGAGCTCGTGATCCGATCGGACCAGGACGAGACGCGTCGCGTGCGTGTCAGCGTCACCGACTGCGGCGTCGGGATCTCCGCCGAGATTGCAAATCGCCTGTTCAACGCCTTCTTCACCACCAAGTCCAGCGGCATGGGAATGGGGCTCTCGATCTGCCGTTCGATCGTGGAGGCGCACGAGGGGCGTCTGTCGGCTGCGCCCAACGAGGGGCCGGGGGCGACCTTTCAATTCGTCCTGCCCTCGCAACTGGAGGAAGCATCGTGACCGAGCGCCCCAAACCACCGCGTGAGCCTGTCAGCGCTAGAGAGCCGCTCGTTTTCATTGTCGAAGATGACGAATCGATGCGCAAGGCGCTGAGCAATCTCTTTCAATCCATGGGATTGGAAGTCCAGATGTTCGGTTCGGCGGCCGAAATGCTGCAAGGTGAGCTCCCCGATGTCGCCAGCTGCTTAGTCCTTGACATCAGGTTGCCGGGATTGAGCGGCCTGGACTTCCAAGCCGAACTGGCTAAGGCGAACATTCGTATGCCGATCATCTTCATGACCGGCCATGGCGACATTCCGATGAGCGTCAGGGCTATGAAGGGCGGGGCGGTCGATTTCTTGACCAAACCGTTTCGCGATCAGGACATGCTGGACGCCGTGACGGTGGCGATTGAACGGGATCGCAAGCGGCGCGAAACCGACAAGATCGTCGCGAACCTGCGAACCCATTTTGAGACCCTGACTCCTCGCGAACGCGAGATCTTGGCTCTGGTGTCATCCGGCCTCATGAACAAGCAGATAGCCGCCGAGCTCAGCCTCGCCGAGATTACCGTGAAGATCCATCGTGGGCACATCATGAAAAAGATGGGCGCGAAATCATTGGCCGATCTGTTACGAAAGGCCGAAACGCTTGGAATTCGGCGCGCCAAGCCTTAGCGCTTGTCTCGCGAGTATTGGGTGTAACAGACGCCTGCCTTCAGTTTTTCGAAGGAATGCGCCTGATTGCGTACCTAGTTCTCGCACGAACAAACCTAAGTATGATTTCAGAATCCTGATTGGCAGCTCACTCTCCGGTTAGGGCGGCGCCAAGGAGAGCGCCTTGTTCCCAAGTCTGGAAGGTCGGTTTGTCAATGCTTTCGCTGATTTCGGTTATTGACGACGATGCATCCGTTCGTGCAGCGACCGACAATCTTCTCAGCTCGCATGGATATTTTGTCCGCACATTTGTGTCGGCCGAAGAGTTCCTGCAGTCGTCCCACTTGCACGACTGCGCATGCGTCGTTGCGGATGTGCAGATGCCCGGCATGAGCGGGTTGGATCTTCTCACGTATATGCGCGCCCAGGGTTACCTGGCCCCGGTGATCTTCATCACGGCTTTCCCCGAGGAAAGCGTCCGCGCCATCGCGTTGGAGGCGGGAGCGATTGGCTTTCTGGCCAAACCCTTTGCCGCACCGGCCTTGATCGACTGCGTCGAGACCGCTCTGCATCGCGCCGGCGGCTAGCCGCATCTACGACAACGTTTTGACTGCGCGAAGGCCTTCTCGCGCTGCAAACCAAGGTATGGGGCGTCTCAAACCAATACGGCATTCGAAACAACTTCCGTAGGATCGAGCTATTTACGTTGATCCGACTATGCTGGCGCTTGGAGCTGGACCCGGCAATACGCTGGCTAAGCCAGGTAGACGAGCCCAAAGGCGAAAGATGGATCCATGTCGACGAAGTTATGCCTGCTTCGTTCCACGGCTCGCAGCCATTCCCCAAGACGCGCAGAAGAGGGGGAGCGCCTTTGCGATCCTTCGGCGAGACAAGCTAATGCGTTTGCCTGAGTTCACACGCTCGACCACGATGCGGTGGACGGTGCTGGTGGCCGGCATTTTTGCGGCATTTACCGTCGCTTTGCTCGGGTTCGTTTACTTGAAGACAAAGCAGGACCTGACGATGCGATCTGACCGCGCGATCGCCTTGCAGATGGGAATCCTTGTAGCCTTGCCACCCGGGCAGAGGCTCGATGCGATCAACGAAGGTCTGCGGCAGGATCCAGCGCGTGTTCGGCTCGTAGGATTGTTTGGTGCGCACGGCGACAGGATCGCGGGTAACGTGGAAAGGCAGCCGCCCGATCTCAAGATCGACGGCACGGCACAGAACGCCGTGGTCGACAGAATGGACGGAAGTGGCCGGGAGCAACTGGCGGTCCGGCTGATCGCGCGAACGTTGCCCGATGCCAAGGTGTTGCTGGTCGGACGCGATGCCGATGAAATCGGGGAGATTGCTTGGGTCGTTGGCCGGGCGCTCGCGCTGGGACTATTTCCCGCGGTGTTCCTTTGTATTGCGGTCGGAGTTGCGCTGGGCGCGCGTGCCCGAAAGCGAATCGTGGACGTCAACGAGCGAGTCCAGCGCATTATCGCCGGCAACCTGCATGAGCGGCTCCCGGTTGGCAACACCGACGATCCTTTCTCCAAACTTGCGATGATCGTCAATGGCATGCTCGACGAGATGGAAACTCTCATTCAATCTCTTGCAGGCGTCGGTCATGACATCGCGCATGACCTGCGCACGCCCCTTACCCGTGCGCGGCTTATGCTTGAACGCGGTCGCAGCAACGCGGCAACGCTACAGCAACTGCAGGCAGTTGCTGACAAGACGATCGAAGCACTCGATCAATCTCTGGCGATCATCACCGCCATCTTGCGTCTTGCGGAAATCGAGAAAAGTCAGAGATCGGCCGGCTTCGGCCATGTCGCGCTTGCAGATCTCATACGCGAAGTAGGTGACATGTACGAGCCGATAGCGGAAGATAAGGGGATTAGCCTTGTCGTCCAATCGCCACACGAATTGAACGTTCATGGTGACCGCGATCTTTTGATTGAGGCCGTCGCCAATCTTGTCGACAACGCCATCAAATTTACGCCGGCGGGTGGGCGGGTGGAGGTCGGATTGCTACGCAGCGACGACGAAACCGTTGTCCGCGTCAAGGACACTGGCTCAGGCATTAGCGAACACGAGCGCGACGCTGTCTTGAGGCGCTTCTATCGGTCGGACAAGATAAGACATACGTCAGGCCTGGGTCTTGGTCTGAACCTGGTCGCGGCAATCGTAAAGTTGCACGGATTCCGATTCACCATTCGTCCAGGGGCCGGCTGCGTCGTCGAGATCGCATGCCCGCATTCGCCGATGCTGACGTGGACGTCCGCTAAAATCGGGTGAGGAGCACAGGTTTGTCGGAGGTTTCCGGATAGAGCTTCACGCCCGTTCTGGCCTTCGGCGTCAGCCCGCCTTGACGGCGACACTGAATGTATTTCCGTTGACGGTGCGTAGCTCCAATGTCGCGGCGCCGCGGATCGCGCCAATCTTCGGGGCATTCGTCGCGGGCAGCGTGATGGTTGCCATCGCCCCCATCTGCGCACGCAAGCCGAATGGGCCGGGCGCAAAACGATTGTAGTCGAACTCGTTGGCGATGGAAGAAGTCGGGAGGCGGCTCAGGTCGCTACCGTCCCATTGTTCCATGACGGTGCCGTCAACGGACTTCAGCGTTGCAGTCATCACGTTAGAGGGTGCGGCCGCCGTGCCGCCATCGAGGTAGGCATGAAAACGCACGGCACCATTCGGTAGCACGACACCGTCGGTCAGACTGAGATGATGCTTGCTTGGACTAACAGGGCCGCCATGAAACGCCGTTATCACCGAGCCACGATAGTAATTGTAGGTGGCGACGTTGAAGACAACAGTTGCCGCAAATACCGCGAGCGCAAGTTTCTGGAACGACCCTGCTCGAATCGGAAGGGGTAAGGCACCGGACATCCAGCGGAACCAGCGGTGTTTGACGAGCTCGGGTTTGCGGGCCAGAAGTGCGTTATCCAGCGAGAATGCACCGCTGCCGCCAAGCATCAGCGTGGCGCCCATAGCCAGATTGCAGGCCGCCATGGTCCATTCATCGATGCAGGTCGCGCCCTGCCAGCCGAACATCAGCATCAGCACGACTGAGAGTCCGATCGAAGTCAGCGCCGCCATCCTTGTGAGCAAGCCGATCATCAAGCATAGCCCCGTGATCAGTTCGCCGGCGCTGAACAGGATCAGCGAGGCGTAGAGAAAATAGAAATGATGCAGCAGAAAGGCGATGATATGGTCGGTTCCTAGCAACGCGCCGGGCAACGCCGACTGAAACTTGTTGGCCATCCAGCTCGCAGCGTTCGGGTCGAGCTTGGCGGGCGCATAGATGAAGCGGCGTGAACCGCCGCCCCAATAAACGAACCCTTGAATGAACCGGATCGAAAGCAGGGCGAGTGCTGCGATGCGCAGCGTGTCTGCCGTGCTGCGCTGGACAGCTGATTTGGCGGCGGTCGCCTCGCCGTCAAGGGTCAGGGTGGACATACGGGATTCCTTGTTGGGCTAAGGGGCTTACGCGGCATAATGAAAGCCGACCTGCTGCAACTCGGGCAGCGTGCCGGTGGCGCCGGGGATCAGAACAGCGCCGTCTAACAGGTGGTTAGTAAGTTCAGCCGCGAGCGCGGCATGAGGGAGCCTGTCAGGATTGATGTCGAGCTTGATAAGGGCTGCTGCCTGTTCCCAGATCGCATTGTGGCAGGACATGAAAACCACGCCTCGCTGCATCAGGGCAGGGATCGAATTGTCCTCACCCGAGAATGGTCCCGCCGGGTCCTCATAATTTGCAGGATCGGAAGTCGCCGACTTGCGCTCGATGATCAATGTATTGGTCTCGAAATCCTCGCCGGCCAGTCTCGTGAGTTGATACTTGTCCCACATGGCCTGGTCGAAAAGCGCGAGCTGCGCCGTGCCGTGGGTCACCGAAACCGCGAGAAAATCCGGATGCTTGAACGACCATATCTGCGAATTGAGCGCGTTACGCATCAGGTTGAGCCAAGGGCCACCGAGATCGGTGTTGTCCCAGGCCTGCTTTTGCGCAGCCCCGTAGGCAAGCACCTCGTTCAACGCCTCATAATCCCATTGTTCGGGATGGTCCAGGATCATCGGCACTGTCTTGAAATCGCGACGGCGAGGCGCCCGCGCCAGACGCTTCTTCAATGCCTCGAGATGCGCGGCTCCGGGAGGCATCAACGCGGCCCCGACGGCTGCTACCGACGGTTTGACCCCCGAGGCAACGCCTATCACGCTTGTCGTCATGATCAGGGCGGATGCTTTCAATACGCCCCTTCTTGCGGTGACAATCTTCATAGCCGTCATTTCCTGCTTGTTCTCTTCGGAGCAGATAGACGGCGGGCGTTGTCGAGACCAATAAAACCTTTTTTATTGCAACAAGAACTTACTTCGGGTCGTTCGCCAGGACGTCTGCACTCTCAAGCAGAATTTAGTGGCACGGGTGGATAGCACGCCCATATCAGCATCAACCGCATCGGCAGTCTTCATGACGCGATGCACCCGTAATCCGGGGGCGACAACACAAGGAATAGCGCGATGACGAAGAAACTGGCTTTGGCCGCATCAATGGTGATGCTGATGACGATCTCGGGACAGGCGCTTGCTGAAACGGCAGCACCCTCGGACCAGCAAGCGGTCTACGCCGCCACTGCTTTCGATCACAACGTGGCAACAGACACGGACGCCGCCACGGCGTACCACTATCACGGCGGGCCGAAATATAACGACTGACCTTTGATGTCTCTCGATCGCGCCGCCAGGCTTCGGCGGCGCGCCGAGAGGCGTCGGTTGATGGAGTTCAACATGTTGACGTTCACGAAAAAGGACTCGATCCTGATTGCAGTAACGCTCGGCACTGTGCTTAGCGTGCCCCTGTTGGTTCCGGCCTTTTACGGCTCATCGACCATCACATTGTCGGACCATGCTGGAGATCGCCTGGGGCATTTATCTGAACACAACGACGTTGGAGGCGATCATGGTGACGCTCGATCGCGCGGACGAGGGTCGGATTGTGGTCTATCCTCCGGGTTCCGCATTTAGTTCCGGCACGTTCGGGATTTGGAGATAGCGGCAGCTCACCCAAACCGAGCAGGAATTGACGATGCCAGTCATGCATCCCATCTCCGGAAACCGGGCCTAATCGCTCATTCCCTCGATGCGGCGAGCACCGCGTGCGTCGCCGACGCGTGATTTTCGAGCGCCAGGATCGCGCCGACGCAATGATCGGCGTAGCAATCGGCATCGCAGTAGGGGAGTCGCGTAGCAATCTCTCGCAGGTAGTTGGTGCCGATCGGCTTGGAGCACAGCGCGCACGTAGCTTGCCGGCAGGGCGTCCTGCCATTCACCAGGATGAATCTCATCTGCTGTCGCTCTCCTTGCGCGACTTGAAGCGACCAACGCACTTCTTTGAACAGAGCGCAGTCCGCCAGGAATAGTGTCGAATGAGACCAAAACTTCCATCACAGATGGCGCAGCGATTGATGGCTTCCCCACGGCGGAATTGAATATGGTTGCGCATTTTACCTCCTGTGGTTTCGTCAGGTTAATGCTCTTGCCGCCGGCGGTATTCGCTTGGCGTAAGTCCAGTGAATTTCCGGAACGCCCTCGTAAATGAGCTCGTTTCGCAAAAGCCGAGTCGGCTTCCGATCTGCGTCACCGAGAGTGCGGGCATCCGCAACAGGCTCCTGGCGCGGTCCATCCGGCGCGCCCAATGGTAGCGATGCGGTGGCATACCGAACGATTGGGAGAAGGTGCGTGCAAAGTGATAGAGGCTCAGATCGACGAGTTCTGCGAGAGCGGCCAGCGGAATGTGCTCGGCAAGATGCTCCTCGATGAACTCGGCTACACGCTTCTGTTGCCACGCCGGCAAGCCGCCACGGACGGGCCTTTCGTCCGCGGCTTTCGCTTGTTCCAGCCGGAAGAGCTCGTGGATGAGCACGATACTCAGGGCCTCAGCATACTGACGGCTGCTCGGATCGACATTCCCGACCTCAGCCTTGAGTTTGAGCGCGGTGTCCCAAATGGCTTGATCGAAGAAGAACAGGCGCGGCCTGATCGCGCGGCTGGCGATACCGGACTCCGGATCAAACAACGGATGCTGGAGGTCGATATAGAAGTAGGTGACGCGCGTAAGCACGCGCGGCGTCTGCCATCCGTAGAACCTGTGGCCGGCGGGCACCAGGCAGAGCTTGCGGTTGAACTCGCGCAGCGTTGATCTCGGCAGACCCTCGATGAGCGTCTCGCCATCCTCTCGTTCGGCGCGTTCGTAAGCGATCAGCAAATGACGTCGGGCTTGAAAGCCATATTCGAAAGTCTCGCGCCGGGTAACCTTTACCGCGTCTGCCTGCAGGGCGCCCCAATTCATCAGCCGGCGGCGCGCGATATCTGAGGGCGAAATCTTGACGATCGATGCAGGGGCGCGCGACCCTGCAAGGCCGGGGTCGACGTCACTCATGATTGCGCTCCCGACACGGGCATGGCCTTTGTCCTCGACCGGCGTCTCTCGCCTGGTGCATGGCAATGATGGTGGACTCATCAAAGCCGTCATTGCGTCATGCAAATGAAAGATTTCGTCTACCGTTTGGCACGTATGGTCAGAGTAATCGGATCGATTTTCGGCGCCATTAAATTAGGGTTCAGATAACTAAATTCGATTTTATGCGGGACGCGCCTGCACCGCGTCTCCGGTCGGGGGCGCGCTATGCCGCGCAGAAGTCGTGCAGAGGTCCTTAAATCCGAGCAAGAAAACTCAAGCGCGCGGCAAGCCGAGACAAGCGCAAAAGGCGCTCGCTATCAGATAGCTCGATGTGTCCGTCGCAAGCTGCGCATCAGACGTGTGATTGCGCTGGCCCAGGAGCCGCCATGTCCAAGCACGAATCCCGTCCCGCTGTTGCCTTCAGAAGCGCATCCGAGAATCTGCCTCACGAGCGCCGGGGTGGCACTGGATCGGCCGTCCGTCCGCCGGTCGCGGGCGAAATTGGCTTTGTCGGTCTCGGTCACATGGGAACGGCGATGGCAGCGAACCTCGCGGCCGCCGGGCGACGGGTGATCGCCTATATCCGACACCCGGATCGGATCGGCAGGCTCGAGGCGTTGGGTCTTAAGCCAACGACCGACATGGGCGATCTGTTCGACTGCGAGCTCGTCATCAGCATGTTGCCGGACGACGCCGCCGTGCGCGAAGTCGTGTTTGGTCGCAACGACGATCACCTTGGCGGTCTTGCGGCGGGTCTGATGCCAGGTGCACTCCATCTGTCGATGAGCACGATTAGCAGCGCCGCCGCCTCGCTCCTGGCGACCGAGCACGCGCAGCGCGGACAAGGCTATGTCGCAGCACCAGTGTTCGGCAATCCGGATGCTGCCAAAGCGCGCCAATTGTTCATCGTCGCCGCCGGGGCGTCTGCGGATGTCGCGCGTTGCCGACCGATCCTCGACGCTCTCGGACAAAGGACGTTTGTGATCGGTGCTGACCCGCAGGATGCAAACCTCTTTAAGCTGCTTGGCAACATGATGAGCGCGACGGCGCTGGAGATGCTCGGAGAAGTCGTTGCGGTGGTCCGCAAGCGCGGGCTCGATCCGCAGCCGTTCATTGAACTTATGACAAGCACGATGTTTGGTGGGCGCGCGCACAAGATTTACGGCGACAAGATCGCCAGGCAGGACTACGCGGCGGGATTTGTCCTACCCCTCGTGCTCAAGGACGTGCGGCTTGCGCTTGCGGAGGCCGAAAAAGCAGGGGTCCCGATGCCATCCGTAGGCGTGGTCCGAGACCGGTTGATCACGGCAATCGCGCGTGGATACGGCGAGCTCGACTGGACCGCGCTCGGGCTGATCGCAGCAGAGGATGCCGGACTCTATGCCGTTCCGTCGTCCGCTGCCGCTGATTGAGGTTGGACCTGGCTATCGCTCGGATGCCCTGAGGCGCACACCCTGAAGAAAGGAACAGGATCATGGTCGATCACGCAGAAGCTCTCAAAATGAAAATGGAGCTCGCCCACATTCCCGGCACCACGCTCAAGGTATCGCCGGTCGCCATTGGCACGTGGGCGATCGGCGGGTGGATGTGGGGCGGCACCGACGAAGCCGAATCTATCGCCACCATCCGGAGCGCATTCGAGCATGGCATCAATATTGTCGACACCGCTCCGGTCTACGGATTTGGGCGCTCCGAAGAGATCGTTGGCAGGGCGATCGCTGAGGGCCGACTGCGCGCGGATGTGCTGATTGCCACCAAGGCTGGACTGCAATGGGAAGGTGGAAGCGTATCCCGCAACGCGAGCCGCTCCCGTATTCTGCAAGAGGTTGAGGATTCGCTCCGCAGGCTTCGAACCGATTACATCGACATCTATCAAATTCACTGGCCCGATCCGTTGGTTACGATCGAAGAAACCGCGGACGTCATGCACATGCTGCTCGCGCAGGGGAAAATCCGCGCCATCGGCGTGAGCAACTTTTCAGTCGGCCAGATGGAACGGTTTCGCCGCGTCGCACCGCTGCACGTGCTGCAGCCGCCATACAATCTGTTCGAGCGCGGAATCGAGACCGACCTTCTGCCCTATTGCCGCAAAAACAAGATTGCGACGCTGGGATATGGAGCGCTGTGCCGGGGCTTGCTGTCCGGACGCATGCGCCCCGACACGGTTTTTGACGGCGACGATCTGAGGCGCAGCGATCCGAAGTTCCTCGAGCCGCGGTTCGCACAATATCTGACCGCCGTGGGCAAGCTTGATCGCCTCGCGCAACGCTTCGGCAAGCGCGTTATTCATCTGGCGGTTCGCTGGATGCTCGACCAGGGCATCACGACAGCATTATGGGGAGCGCGTCATCCCGATCAGTTGCGCCCCGTCGATGAGGTGACCGGCTGGTCGCTCGATGCCTCGGCCAAGGCGGAGATTGATCGGACCCTGCGCGAAACCATCGCTGATCCAGTCGGCCCGGAATTCATGGCGCCGCCGGCACGCGACGCTAACGCGTGACGCGCGGTTCTCTGGTCGAAACACTGCAGCTCGCGGCCGCCTGAGAGACTAACCGCGAATTTAATCGTCCCCGCTGATTCCGTTGCTACCTTTCAGGAGAGTTGCGCCGGTCCGCTCCGTGATCAGCTTCACGGAATGAGCATTTAGCTGTTGCGGCCGAGCTAGATCAGGAGAACTCGCAGATGGATATCACGGCACTTCTCCTGTCGCGGATTCAATTCGCCTTTACCATCACCTTCCACATCATATTTCCGTCCTTCTCGATCGGGTTGGCGGCCTGGCTCACTGTTCTTGAAGCCTTGTCCTTTTCGACGGGCCGTCCGGTCTATCGCGTGATCTTCGATTTCTGGTTGAAAATATTCGGCATTGCGTTCGGAATGGGGGTCGTCTCCGGGATCGTGATGGCTTTCCAGTTCGGCACAAACTGGAGCGAACTGTCCAGAATGTCCGGGCCGATCCAGGGCCCGCTGCTGATGTTTGAGACATTCTGGGCCTTCATGCTCGAGGCCAGCTTCTTCGGTGTTCTCATCTTTGGCCGCAGCCGCGTGCCGCCATGGTTCTATCTGTTTTCAACCGCGATGGTGGCGCTGGGGACCACGGTTTCCGCGTTCTGGATCATGGTCAACAACAGCTGGATGCAGGTGCCATCAGGCTATGTCCTGGAGAACGGCGCGTTCGTTCCGAACGATTGGAGCAAGATCATCTTCAATTCGGTGGTGTGGTCGCGATTTCCGCATATGGTGCTTGCCGCCTACCTGACCGGCGCTTTCTGCGTCGCGGCAACCGGCGCGTGGTACGTGCTGCGAAGGGTATATCACGCGGAGGCGCGCATCATGCTGCGCATGGGCCTTGGCCTGGCCGCGGTGCTGATGCCGGTCCAGATTCTGTTCGGGCATCTGAACGGCGAATACGTCAACACCTATCAACCTTCCAAGATGGCGGCGATCGAGGGACGCTGGAACGATGAGAAGCCAGGATCCGAAGTGCTGTTCGCGTGGCCGGATGTCGAGAACCGGCGCAATCTGTTCGCCATCACGTTGCCACCGCCGTTCGGCAGCTTGATCGATTCCGACAGCCTCACCGCTGCCGAAACAGGCCTTAACAGTATCCCCAGGGAGAACTGGCCGCCGGTGCTCATCCCCTTCTTCGCCTTCCGGATTATGGTGGGATGCGGTCTGGTGATGCTGGGGCTGGCCTGGCTCGGCAGCTACCTGAGTTACAGGCATCGCCTGGCCTACAATCGCCCACTGCTTTGGTTGACGTTCCTCAGCTTCCCGCTGCCCTTCATTGCCATCATTACCGGCTGGTTCACCGCGGAGGTCGGGCGTCAGCCCTGGGTGGTCTTTGGTGTGTTGCGAACCGCGGATGCCATGACACCCTTCCTGACCACGCGGCAGGCGACGATCTCGCTGGTGATCTTCTGCACTGTCTACTCCTTCATCTTCCTGTTCGGAACATTCTACATCTACCGGCTGATTCGTACTGGTCCGGTACGGAAGCCGTTCGCAACTCCACATCTTGTAGTCCCGAACCGGCCGATGTCGCTGGCTGGCGAAGATCTCACTGAAGACGCCAGCCAACTCGTTACCGGAGAATAGCCATGGTCATGTTCTGGGTCTCGCTTCTGGCCATCAGCATTCTGCTCTACGTGCTTCTTGATGGCGTCGATCTCGGCGTCGGTCTGCTATTTGGTCTTGCAAGCGGCGAGACCAGGCGTGGCGCGATGCTGAGCGCGGTCGCGCCGATCTGGGACGGCAATGAAACCTGGTTGGTAGTCACCGCGGTTATTTTGTGGGGAGCGTTCCCGCTCGTGTATGCGAGCTTGCTGTCAGCGTTCTATCTCCCTCTCATCGTCATGCTGTTGGGCCTGATCTTGCGGGGCGTGGCATTCGAGTTTCGATACAAGACGCAGCGGCTGCGCTGGATCTGGGATTTGAGCTTTGCCGGAGGCTCCCTGATCGCGACCTTCATCCAGGGAATGACTGTTGGCGCCCTGGTGGAAGGACTGCCGTTCACCAACGGTCAATATTCCGGCGGTGAGGTCGGCTGGCTCACGCCGTTTGCGGTCCTTTGCGGCGTTGGACTCTGTCTCGGCTACGCACTTCTCGGCGCCTGCTGGCTTGCGAAGAAATGCGAGGCCGAGATTCGGGATGTGGCGCAACGCCAGATCCCTGTCCTCGCGGTCGGCGTGCTGGCGTTCCTTGTTGTTGTCTTCGGTTACGCGTTGGCCGAAAACCTCCCGATCCTGCATCGATGGATCGATCGGCCCTATCTGTTCGTATTTCCGGCGATCGGCGCGGTCGCCGCGACCTTGCTCGCGCTCAGCATCCTGCGCCACAATGATCATTGGCCGTTCTACATGGTAGCATTGATCTTCATATCGGCATTCGGCACCCTGGCGCTGTCATTCTGGCCCTACATGATCCCTTCCGTCATCACCATCGACGAAGCTGCCGCGCCGTACTCCAGCCTCGCGTTCATGTTCTGGGGCTGCGGTGTCATCGTCTTTCCGCTCATGCTGCTTTACACGGTCATCAGCTACACCGTCTTCAGGGGCAAAGTGAAGGCAGCGTCCGGATACGGGCACCATTAAGCAAGCCATACCGATGAGCGGCGCATGCCAGCAGGGATGCGGTGGTAAGCTTCGTCGTCACTATATTTCTTAGGTGCTGAATTGCGATGCAGGTTTCGTAACTTGATCTGTGTCCGGTCGGGTAGCAAGTTCGGACCGAATCAATCCAACCATGGTGAGGGGCCTTACTCCGAACCGCTTTTCGAACTCCAGCACATTGACGATGCCGCGGCGATGGGTGCCATCACCGATTTTGCGGTCGCCGTCCCAGGCCTCGACTTCGAACACCACGCTTTTTGAATCGATCCGGATGATGCGGGAAATGGCCCGGACGACGCGGCCCACGGGCGTTGCCGCGAGGTGACGGACTTTCACATCCATACCGACGCTCACAAAGCCCGCCGGGAGATGCGAAGCGATGGCGGCGCCCGATGCCATTTCCATATGCAGGATCATCATGGGCGTGGCGTAGACCTGCGGCATGTCTGCCACGAAATGACCGACCGTCATCTCGGGAGTGACGGTCACGGTTTTCTCCGCGGTCGTGCCAATCCTGACGTTCTCGAGCGCGTCCATGTGCTTTGACTCCGCGACCTATGCTTCAGGCATGACGCCTGGGCCATTCTGCAGTAGTGGCTTCGTCCACGTTGAGATGCTGGGCAACCAACGCCGGCGGCGTATGCGTTAGCCAGCGCGATCGTGGCAACGACAATCGGGCGGCGCCGGCTGCTTGCTGCTTCGATCATGCACGCACCGGGAGCCCGGAAAGCAGCTTGTCGAGCGTGATTGGATAATCCCGAATCCGGACGCCGCACGCGTTGTAGACTGCGTTGCCGATCGAGGCGGCGGCGCCGCAGATGCCGAGCTCGCCGATGCCCTTGCTCTTCAGCGGGTTGGATCTGTCGTCAAGCTCGGCAAGAAAGATGGCGTCGATGGCCGGAATATCGGCGTGCACCGGCACCAGGTATTCGGCGAGATCCCGATTGACGAAATAGCCGAAGCGGGGATCGAGCGTCATCCCTTCCTCCAGCGCGGCTCCGATGCCGAATGTCATTCCGCCGATGGCCTGAGACCGCGCCGTCTTGGCGTTCAGTACACGGCCGGCGGTGAATACGCCGAGCATGCGTCGCACCCGTACCTCGCCGGTATCCATGTCGACGCCGACTTCGGCGAAATGCGCGCCATAGGATTGTTGCGAGAAATCCTTGTTGTTGCGTCCCGGCTGGATTTCACCGTCGGCATCGAGGCTGGTGCCAACAAGGTCCGTCAGCCGCACGGATTTCTCTCCTGATGCGATTTTGCCATCGCCAAATCGCGCGGTTGTCGGATCCATGCCGGCGATGCGTGCGAGCTTCTCACGCAATGCATTGCATGCCTCGAACAGAGCCGAGCCAGAGCTGCCGGCGCCCCACGACCCACCCGAACCCGCAGCCTGCGGAAAGTTGGTATCGCCGAGTTCGACCCGGACGCGTTCCATTGGCAAGCCGAGCATCTCGGCGGCGATCTGCGCCAGGATGGTATAAGTCCCGGTGCCGATGTCGGTCATCGCCATTCGCACCGTGGCGGTACCGTCAGGATCCAATCGGACATTGGCCTTGGAGAGCTGAAGCGGGTTGCCGCGCGTGGCCGCGGCCATGCCCATCCCTACCAGCCAGCGTCCGTCGCGCACCTGGCCCGGCTTCGGATTGCGCTTGTCCCATCCAAAGCGGCGTGCACCTTCCTGCATGCAGGCGATCAAGTGACGGCTCGAAAACGGTATATGCTTTTCCGGGTCCTCGCTTGGCTCGTTGCGTACTCTCAGTTCGATCGGGTCGAGGTTGAGCTTTTCGGCGAGTTCGTCCATCGCGCATTCAAGCGCCATCAGGCCGACGGCTTCGCCGGGCGCGCGCATCGAGGAGGCGACCGGAATATCCAGTGGCGCGAGACGATGCCGCGTCAGCCGATTGGGTCCGGCATAGAGCGTGCGGGTCTGCAGGGCCGCGCCCTCATAGGTTTGCTCGCTTGGCAGATTGCCGGAAAACACATCGTGGCCGATGGCAAGGATGCGGCCGTCGCGATCGGTGCCCAGGCGCAGCCGCTGGATGGTGTCGGAGCGGTGCGTCGTGACGTGAGCGATCTGCTGGCGCGTCAGCGCGATTTTCACCGGCCGCTTGAGCTGCCGCGCCGCGATTGCCGCCAGGATGGCGTCGGCATTGACCCAGAGCTTGCCGCCGAATCCACCGCCGATGAACGGGCTGATCAGGCGTATGTTCTCGACGGGAATCTTCAGGGTTGTCGCAATGACCTGCTGACCCTGGTTGAGCATCTGATTGGCGGTGTGCAGGGTGAGTTTATCGCCATCCCACGTCGCGAGCGTGGCATGCGGTTCCATCATGGCGTGGGTTTGCAGCGGGGTGGTGTAGGTCACATCGAGCTGCACCGGGGCGTTGGCGAACCCGCCGGCGAAATCGCCGATCGCGCTGTCGGCTGGTTGGCCATCTCTGGGTCGGGGTATGCGCGCTTCGTTAAGGTTGGCGCGGAGCGCGTATTTTCCGACGGCCCGATCGTACTTGACGTCGACGAGATAAGCGGCCGCCCTGGCCTCTTCGAAGCTCTCGGCGACCACGAAAGCGACAGGCTCGCCGTAGCGGGTCACTTGCGCCCCGGTGAGCACTGGCTGCGCTTCACGATGGTTGCCGGTGCCCTGAGCAGGCGCGTTGTGGTGGGTGAGAACCAGCACGACGCCTGGCGCCTTCTCCGCGGCACGGGTATCGATTGATCGGATCGTTCCCTTTCCGATCGAAGCTTCGACCACAAAGCCATAGAGCACGTTGTTCGGCTGCATCTCATAGGCGTATCGCGCCCCGCCGGTGACCTTCAATCGGCCGTCCACGCGATCGATCGGCTTGCCAACGACGCCCTGGGCATCGAGTGCATTTGGGCCGACTGGTGAGTCCATTTCCATGTGTTCGTCTCCCTCAGGCCCGGGTCATCTCTGCCAGCACGCTGTGCAGAGTGCGCCGCGTCAGCGGTATCTTGAAATCGTTGCCGCCGAATCCCCGTGCGCCCTCGAGAACCGCGTCTGCCGTCGCATTGAAGGTGGTTGTGTTCGCCGAGGCATTGACCAGGGTTTGCTCCGCCCTCGCCGATCGCCAGGGCTTGGGCGCCAGTCCGCCAAACGCGAGCCGAGCTGAGCGAATCCTTCCATGTACGGTATCGACGATCGCGGCGACTGAGACCAGCGCGAAGGCGTAGGAGGCGCGATCGCGGACCTTGCGGTAGACCTGTACGCCGGGAGGCGGCGGTGGCAGCGTCACCGAGGTGATGATTTCGCCTGGCTTGAGCGACGTCTCGGTCTCCGGAGTTTTGCCGGGCAGGCGATGGAGCTCCTCGATCGGAATGATTCTGGCGTGGCCCTCGCTGTCGACCGTCTCGACCTTGGCATCCAGCGCCCGCATCGCGACCGCCATATCCGACGGATGCGTCGCGATGCAGTGCTCGCTGGCGCCCAGGATGGCGTGAATGCGGTTGAAGCCGGCGAGCGCCGCGCAGCCGGAGCCGGGGCTACGCTTGTTGCATGGTTTCGTGACGTCATAGAAATAATAGCAGCGGGTTCGCTGGAGCAGATTGCCGCCGGTCGTGGCCTTGTTGCGCAACTGTGCACTGGCGCCGGCCAGCAGCGCACGGCTGAGGACGCCATAGCGTTGCCGGACCCGCCGGTCGGCGGCGAGATCGCTATTGCGAACCAGCGTTCCAATGCGCAAGCCGCCATCGGCAGTGTCTTCGATCTTGTCGAGCGACAGGCGGTTGATATCGACCAGCTTTGAAGGCGTCTCGACCTGCAATTTCATCAGGTCGAGCAGATTGGTGCCGCCGGCAATGATCTTTGCGCCAGGCTTGACGGCAGCGGCGGCAGCATGCTCCGCCGTTTCTGCGCGCTGATAGGTGAAGGCTTTCATGTCGGCATTCCCCCGGCTTGTTTGATGGCGGCCACGATGTTGGGGTAGGCGGCGCAGCGGCAGATGTTGCCGCTCATCCTCTCTCGAATTTCCGCATCGGTGAGTTCGGTGGCCGGTTGCGCCAGGTCTTTCGTCACATAGCTCGGCATGCCCGATTGGCTTTCGGCCAGCATTCCAATGGCGGAGCAGATCTGGCCGGAGGTGCAGTAACCGCACTGAAAGCCGTCGTGTTCGACAAACGCCGCCTGAACCGGGTGCAGATCATCGCCCAGCGCCAATCCCTCGACCGTGGTGATGGACTGCCCGTCATGCATCACCGTAAGCGTCAGGCAGGAATTGATGCGGCGACCTTCGATCAGCACGGTGCAAGCGCCGCATTGGCCGTGATCGCAGCCTTTCTTCGAGCCGGTTAGCGCGAGATGTTCGCGCAAAGCGTCAAGCAACGTTGTGCGGGGATCCAGCATCAGCGAATGGAAATGGCCGTTGATCCGAAGTTGGACTTTCACGGCAGGCGGGGACGGTTCGTCGCCATCGGGCAGCCCCGCCGCAAAGGCTGCACGCGGTAGCGTACTCAAAAGCAGCGCAGTGGTGCCGGTCTCAATCACCGTGCGGCGAGTAACCTCAAACGCAGGCTGTTCATCTGGCGCGGCATTGGAGTCTTGCTTGTCCATGATGGCTCCATGTTTGCTTGGTCAGCAGGAAACTCAGGCTTACGGCCTGCGGTTGTCCTGCTGTCTGGGACGACATCGGGGCTTACGGCCACGTGTCGTCCGGAACGTTGACGACGATAGGCGTCGCGGTGCTGCGCACGACAACCCATCGAAACGATTCCAGTTTCGAGGAATTGATTTCCATATGAAGCAGGAAAGCAGGCACATGAATGAAGTCGCCGGCCTTCGCCTGCGCTGCGAATTCACCTCTTGCACCCCAGCGAATCTCGCAGACGCCGGACAGCACATAGGCGATCGTCTCCTGCTCTCCATGATGATGAATTCCGGTCCGCGCTCCCGGTTCAACCTCGAACAAACCGCCCCAGATGGCAGAAGCAATGCCCAGCGCCGGTGCGATAGCCTCGCGACGTTCGGAACCCGGCGTCTGCGCGGTTCCGAGATCGAATTCAGGTGGACTGACGATGTGGATTGCAGCAGAAGAGCTCATGGTGTCCTTGATCAAGCCGGGTCTTCAACGGGCAAGCTAAGTAGTGGCGAAATGGAGAGCCACTAAATTGGGGTTTAGTAATCCGCGTCGAGTGCTCATTCGGCAGGCGCTGGAACAGCTTGGCCCGAGGGCGCTTTCCGCCTTTCCCCGAATAGCCAGGTCTGAAGGCGATCGAGATAAATGTAGACGACCGGAGTGGTATAGAGCGTGAGCACCTGGGACACGGCGAGGCCGCCAACAATTGCGTAGCCCAGCGGCTGGCGGATCTCCGAGCCGACCCCAGTACCCACCATCATCGGCACGGCGCCGAGCAGCGCCGCCATCGTCGTCATCAGGATCGGGCGAAAGCGCTTGATGCAGGCCTGATAGATCGATTCCTCGCTCGTCAGGCCTTCGCTCTGTTCGGCCTGCATGGCGAAATCCACCAGCATGATGCCGTTCTTCTTGACGATGCCAATCAGCAGGATGAGGCCGACGATCGCGATCACGCTCAGGTCGATGTGTACCGCCATCAGCAGCAACAGCGCGCCGATACCAGCCGAGGGCAGGGTGGAGATGATGGTGATCGGGTGGATCAGGCTCTCGTAGAGCACGCCGAGGATCAGGTAGATAACGAATAACGCGGCGAGTATCAGGATCGGCGTGCTCTTCAGCGACGCGCCGAAGGCCTGCGCGTTACCCTGGAAGCTGGTCTGGAGCGAGAGCGGCGGGTGAAGCGCTTTTTCGACGGCTTGAATATCGCTTACCGCCTGGCCAATCGCCGCACCCGGCGCGAGGTTGAACGAGATTGTCACCGACGGGAACTGACCCGTGTGGTTCACCACAAGCGGCGCGACCTTCACAGCCGAATCGACCAGCGTGGATATCGGCACCTGCTGTCCGCTCGATGATTTGACATAGATGCCGTTGAGGGCTTCGGGTCCGTACTGGAATTTGGGATTGACCTCCAGGATGACGTGGTATTGCTGCAGGGTGGTATAGATGGTCGAGACGATACGCTGGCCGAAGGCGTCGTCGAGCGTGTTGTCGATCGTATAGGGCAGGATGCCGTAGCTCGAGGCGACGTCGCGCTTGATCGTGATGTCGAGCAGCGGCCCGGCATTCAGCTGATCGGTGGCAACATCAGCGACGCTATGGAGCGCCTTGATCTTTTCGACGAACAGGTCCGTCCAATGGTTGAGTTCGCCGGGGTCGGCGTCGTTCATGGTGTACTGAAATTGGGTCTTGTTCAGCCGCGCTCCGATCGTGATGTCCTGAGCAGCCTGCATATACAGGCTAATGCCCTGTATCTTGGCGAGGTTGGTCCGCAGCCGCGCTATTACCTGGTCGATTGGGCCGCGCTGCGCTTTGGGCTTGAGCTGAATGAATACACGGCCGTCGTTGATCGAGTAGAGGCCACCGCCGGCGCCCGTCGCAGCACCGATTGATTCCACGGCCGGATCCCGCATGATGGCATCGAGCAAGGCCTGCTGGCGCTCGGTCATGGCCTGGAAGGAAATATCCTGCGCCGCCTCCGACTGGCCGATGATCAGGCCGGTATCCTGCTGGGGAAAGAAACCCTTGGGAATGATGACGTAGAGGTAGCCGGTCAACGCGACGGTACCGAACATCACCATGAGTGTGATGAAGCGGTGCCGCAGCACGATCTTGAGGCCTGCCTCATAGACATTAAGCAGGCCATCGAAGCCGCGCTCGGACATCCGGTAGAGCCAGCCGTGGTCCTCGCTCTCCGGCTTGAGCAGGTAGGCGCACATCATCGGCGTGAGCGTCCGCGAGATCACCAGCGAGAGAAGGAGCGCCACGCTCACCGTGATCGCGAATTCGCGGAACAGCAGTCCGACATAGCCACCCATCAGAAACAGCGGGATGAACACGGCGATGAGCGAGAAGGTGATCGCTACGACGGTGAATCCGATCTCGCCGGACCCCTTCATTGCCGCATCGTACGGAGAGAGGCCCTCCTCTATATGTCGAGTGATGTTCTCGATCTCGACGACGGCGTCGTCGACCACGAATCCGACGGCGATCGACAACGCCATCAGCGAGAGGTTGTCGAGACTATAGCCCATTTCGTAGAGGATCGCGAAAGTGCCGACCAACGACAGCGGCACCGTGACGGCCGGAATAACAGTCGCCCAGAAACTGCGCAGGAATATGAAGATCACCATGACGACCAGCGCGACCGTCAGCAGCAGCGTGAACTGCACGTCGGCAACCGATGCGCGGATGGTCTGGGTGCGATCGGAAATGACGTCTATCTTGACGGCGGCCGGGATCGAGGCCTGCAGCACCGGCATCATGGCCTTGATTCGCTGCACCGTTTCGATGACGTTGGCGCCGGGCTGGCGCTGGATTGCCAGAATGATGGCATGCTTGTTGTTCTGCCAGCCGGCGATCAGCTCGTTTTGTCCCGCACTAATGGCATGGCCGATATCGCGGATGCGGACCGGCGATCCGTTGCGATAGGCGATGATCAGGTCGTCGTATTTCTCGGGCTGGAACAACTGATCATTGGTATTTAGCGTGAAAGTCTGGCGCGGGCTGTTGAGCTGACCTTTCGCAAGGTCAACATTGGCCTGGCCCAGCACCGTGCGCACATCCTCGAGGTTGATGCCGCGAGCTGCCAGCGCTTCCGGATCCACCTGGACGCGGACGGCCGGCTGCTGCTGACCTCCGACACCCACGAGGCCGACCCCGGAGATCTGCGAGATCTTTTGCAGCAATATATTCTGCGCATAGGCATCGACGACCGTTATCGGCAGGCTGTCCGAGCTGATGCCGAGTACCAGGATCGGCGTGTCGGCCGGATTGACCTTGCGGATCATGGGTGGATAGGGGAGGTCCTTGGGCAGGTACGCGGACGCAGCTTGGATGGCCGACAACGTGTCGCTGACCGCGCCATCGATGTTGCGGTTCAAGTCGAATTGCAGAGTGATCTGGGTGTAGCCGACCGCGCTCGCCGATGTCATCTGCGTGAGGCCCGGAATCTCGCCGAACTGCAGCTCCAGCGGCGATGCGACCGTCGATCCCATGGTCTGCGGATCGGCTCCCGGCAGCTGCGCCGTCACCGTGAGCGTCGGATAGTTGACGTTCGGCAGCGACGCCACCGGCAGCAGCGGATAGGCGACCAGGCCGCCGACCAGCAACCCGATCATTATCAGAGCGGTGGCGATCGGCCGTTCGATAAACGGTGCGGAAATATTCATGGGATCGGCGCCTGCAGTGCGTCTTGTGCGGCTTGTTCCTGTGCGGCCTTGCCGTGCAGCATCGTGACGTGCACGCCCGGCTTCAACTTGTATTGTCCGTCGACGACGACCTGCTCGTTGGCCTCGATGCCGGAATCGATGAGTGCTTGGCCGTCGGCAATTTGCGCGACCTTGATCGGGCGAATTGCCACAGTGTTGTCAGGGTTGACGACATAGGCGTAGGGTCCTTTCGGACCTTGCTGCACGACCGATGCGGGCACGGTCAGGCCGTTATGCCGCGTATCAAGGAGCAGCCGCGCGTTGACGAGCTCGCCCGGCCAGAGCAGGTTCGACTTGTTGTCAAAGTTCGCCTTGAGCTGGATCGAACCAGTGGTCTGCAGGATCTCGTTGTTGACGAGGCCGAGCTGACCTTGATCCAACTGGGTCGTGTCGTCCTGGTTGTAGGCAAAGACCGTGAGCGGGGTCTTGGTTTTCTGCAGTTGCCGCTGGATTTTCGGCAGACTCGTTTCCGGGAGGGTGAATATCAGCGAAATCGGATGAAGCTGCGTGACGACGACGAGGCCGTTGGTGTTTGACGGGCTGATGATGTTACCCACGTCGATCTGACGAATGCCGACCACGCCATCGATCGGCGACGTCAGGCGCGTGTAGCTGAGTTGCACCTTTGCGGCATCGATCAGCGCCTGGTCGGACTTGATCGCCGCCTGCAGCTCGCCCACTTGCGCTTGCTGGGTCTCGACCAGTTGCGGAGTGGCCCAGCCCTTGTCGCCCAACGTGGTGTAGCGGGTCAGATTGGCCTGCGCATTCTTCAGCTGCGCTTGATCGCGTTCCAGGTTTCCCGTGTACTGCTCTATCAGGGCCTGGTAGGGCCGCGGATCGATCTGTGCAAGCAGGTCACCGGCATGCACCGTCTGGCCCTCGGTGAAGTTGATGCTGATGATCTGGCCCTGGATCTGGGCACGCACGATGTCGGTGTTGAACGCGATCGCCGTGCCGACGCCGGTAAGATAGATCGGCACGTCATGCTGGGCGACCGTGCTGGCGACGATCGGCACCGGCGCTGGTGCAGCCGGCGTCGCGGCAGAGGCCTTTTCCAGCGCCTCGCTATGCGCGAAGTACAGACCGCCGCCCGCAAGCACCGCTGTCAGCAAGACGGCAGCGACAGTGACTTTCTTTTTCATGACCGCTCTCGTTCGCAAATGAGGATGGTTTACGGGGTCGTGCTTGGCGTCGTAGGTGAGACAGTCGGCATCGTCGAACTCGGTCCCATGGTGCCTGCAATGGGCGATACACTTGGCGTTGGTATCACTTGCGCGGCGCTGACCCCGAGATTCCCGATTTGATAAGATCCCAACGGAATTCCGGCGCGGGCGCCGCTGCTCGATGTGGCAGGTGAGTTTGACATCGGGTTCGACGATGCCGTGATGCTGCTGGAGCCGGAGCCGCACATTCCGCTCAGCCCCGATGATTCCACCATTCCTGAGGATATCGATTCTCCGGACGTCGCCGCGATTGCCGTCGAGGCCGATATTCCCGACGTTGCTGTTCCCGACGGCGCCACGCTGCCCGTCGTGCCAGCGGTGGCGGGAGTCGCCGCCCCGGTTGCCATCGCCATTCCGCCACCGTCGTAGGTCGCGGGCGATCCGAACGTTCCCATTGGCGAAGTCGCCAAGGTCGAACAGGCTCCCGCGCCGCTGCTCGTGCTTGGAACGGCAATCGTGCCGGTGATGCCGTTCGGCACGGGATTGACGGGAGTTGATACGCCCGGCGCCAAACCGTTTGTGCCGACCGCAGCGCTGGGATCCGTCCCGAGCGAGGAGGTGACGCCGAGCGGAGGCATGGCCGTTCCGACCTGGGCGAATGCCGGGCCGCAGCACAGCAGGCTCGTCGCGACTATTAACATTGATCTCATCGGGGATCCCCTATTGGACCGGAAGAAATACGCGCGCGAGCGGCCGCGAGGCACCGCAGTCGACGAGGCAACGGAAGCGATCGCAGTCATTTTCATGGCCGTTGGCAAAGGATGAATTGTCTCAGCATCCGCGCTGGGGTCGACATGCCGGGGACCCCGGCATTGCCTTCGCCGGCGAAACTCCCGATGCTTTGGTTTCCGATGGTTCCGCATGCCGGATTGCTTGACGTCGTGGTGGTCGGTGTCGGTGAAAGTGTGGGCGTCGTTGGCATCACCGGAGACGGCCCTGCCGTGCTTACGGTTGGCAATACGCTTGGCACTGGTACTGCCGGCGTCGAACCAACGCCGAGATTGCTGATCTCGAAGGATCCGAACGGAATTCCGGTGCGCGCGACGCCGCCCGGCGCGGTGGGCGAGGTTGATGTTGGCGCAGACGATGCAGCAAGGCTGCCTGAGCCGGAGCCGCACATTCCCGACATTCCGGACGTGTCGAGCATTCCCGAGGATCCAGAGCCTACCGGCAGCTCCGACGTCACTGATGCTGCCGACGGCGTCGATGTCGTCGACGACGCCGACATCGCGGTAGTTCCCGAATTTGCCGCGGTGGCGGGGGCCGCGGTTCCGATTCCCATTCCGCCGCCGTCGAAGCTCGCGCGCGAGCCGAACATTTCTGTCGGCGAGGTCGCAACGGTCGAACATGCCGTGCTGCTCATGGTGGTCGGAATCGTAATCGTGCCCGTTATACCCGTGGGCAGCGGACTGACCCCGGGAGACGTTATTTCGGTCGAGCCGAGCGGGATGCCGGTCGGAGAACCTGCCCCACCCATTCCGATGCCCAGCGGCGATGTCGCGCCAACCATGGGAGTAGGGGTAACCGTTCCGTCAAATTGTCCGTCAACTTGCGCCATGGCAGCGTTGCAGGCAAAGAGCGCCGGTAGAACGGTAGCAATCAACGAGACTCTCACGCGCAGTCTCCGCTTTGCAATGAACTCGTGTGGTGCGCAGCCATCGGACATCGGTCAGTCGCTCGCTAGTGCGGCATGAAGCTTGCAAAAAATCCCGCGGCAGATACTCAATTGTTATCCAGCGCTTTGTTCAACTTCATCTGCCTTGCATCGAATCTCGAAAGCCTCCTCTGCTCGGCTCGGTTCACTGCAGAATGCGGACCGAAATCTTCGGCTCGCGGTTGAACGTGAGCGATCGTCGGCGCGGCAGCGAGCGGGGGAGCTGTTTCGAGCGGGCCGGCCTCGGCAGCGATGCTGCTTGAAATCAGAATGCTCGCGAGGATCGATGTAGCAAGAAGGACACGCATGGGGCTGCTCGTTTTGCTGCGGCTATTTCTCTGCGCTGGAAAGTGGACCGCTCGCTCGGCCCGTTCAATTAAATACGCGTTTATTGTCCTGACCCCCGATGAAGTCGCATCTCGTCGCAATTCGCGTGACACAATTGCGCGCGCTCCTGATGTCTAACAATATTTTTAATTGAGCAGCTGTCGTTCACTCTCGATGTCTCTCGGATCATTCCTGATGGAAAACATCGGCGAATATAGCGGCCATGGAGAGCTCGATGAGTAAGGACGATGTCGTTGGTGTCGGCGACTACGAGGGCGCCGCCGCGGGCTGGGGTGCGCTGAAAGCCGTTGCGGATGCCGTCCGTGGCCAGAAGGCTATCGTCAGGGAGACACACGGGCTGCTCACCATGAACCAGCCGCACGGATTCGATTGCCCCGGTTGCGCCTGGCCCGATCCGAAGCACACCTCGTCGTTTGAGTTTTGCGAGAACGGTGCCAAAGCCGTTTCGTGGGAGGCGACGGCCAAACGGACGACGCCGGAGTTCTTTGCCGCGCACACGGTCAGCGAACTCTGGAAATGGAGCGATTTCGACCTTGAGAATGAGGGCCGTCTTACGCATCCGATGGCCTACGACCGGGCGACCGATCGATACCTCCCGATTTCGTGGGATGAGGCGCTGGCAAGGATCGGCGCGGCGCTCCGCGCCTTGCCGCTTCCCAACATGGCGGAGTTCTATACGTCAGGCCGCGCGTCCAACGAAGCGGCCTTTCTCTATCAGTTGTTCGCGCGGGAATATGGAACCAACAACTTTCCCGATTGCTCGAACATGTGCCACGAGGCGACGAGCGTTGGCCTTCCAGAGGCGATCGGCGTCGGCAAGGGAACCGTGACGCTCGAGGATTTCGATCATTGCGATGCGATGATCTGCATGGGTCATAATCCCGGGACCAATCATCCCCGCATGCTGACGACATTGCGCGAGGTCTCCAGGCGAGGCGCGCCGATCATCGTATTCAATCCGCTGCGGGAGCGCGGGCTGGAGCGGTTCACCTCGCCACAGCACCCGATCGAGATGCTGACGCTGAGCTCGACGCCGATCGCGTCCACCTATTATCTTGTCAAAGTTGGCGGCGACATCGCCGTGCTGAAAGGAATGATGAAGACCGTCGTGGCGCTTGATGCAAAGAGCCTTGCCGAAGGCGGTCCCGGCGTTCTCGACCGTGACTTCATCGCAAAGCACACGACCGGGATCGATGAACTGCTGGCTGATCTCGACGCGACTTCCTGGGACGAGATCGAGGAGGCCTCGGGCCTGTCGCGTTCAGACATCGAATTCGCCGGCAACATCTACGCGAAGGCGAAGCGGGTCATCCTCAATTATGGCATGGGGATCACGCAGCACCGCCACGGTACTGGCAATGTGCAGCAGATCGCCAATCTGTTGATGCTTCGCGGCAATATCGGACGCCGGGGCGCGGGCATCTCTCCGCTGCGCGGCCACTCTAACGTGCAAGGAGACCGCACGGTTGGCATTACCGAGGTTCCGAGTGACGAGCTTCTGGATGCAATCGCCCGCGTGTTCGGATTTGATCCACCACGGCACAAGGGCCACAACGCGATCGAGGCTGTCGAGGCGATCCGGGATGGACGCTCGAAGGCGCTGGTCTGTCTCGGAGGTAACCTTGCCGTCGCGATGTCCGATCCGGAAGTAACCTTCAAGGCGATGCGGAATCTCGATCTGGCGGTGCACATCGCCACCAAGCTCAATCGCTCGCATCTGCTGATCGCGAAGCAATCCTTCATCCTGCCCTGTCTCGGGCGTACCGAGATCGACATTCAGGCGAGCGGCCCCCAGTCGGTCACGGTGGAAGATTCGATGTCGATGGTCCACGCCTCGCGCGGGGGCCTGAAACCCGCGTCCGAGCAGCTTAAGTCAGAACCCGCCATCATCGCGGGGATAGCGTTGGCGACATTGCCGCATACCCGGGTCCGTTGGACGGAATTGATCACCGATTACGGAAAGATCCGCGATTGCATCGAAGCGGTGTTTCCGGATTTCGCGGACTTCAACGCCCGCATCGAGAAACCGGGTGGATTCCGGCTCTATGTGGCCGCTTCAGAGCGCGAGTGGCGGACACCGACGAAGAAGGCCAATTTCCTGGTCTGTCCCGGACTTGACGAGGATCCTCGCGTCTCGAATCGGGAAGCTCTCACGCTCGCGACGATCAGGAGCCATGATCAGTACAACACGACGATCTACGGCATGAACGATCGCTATCGCGGAATTGCCGGGCGCCGCGACGTCGTATTCGTCAACGCGCGCGACCTCGCCAGCCGCGGCTTGAAGCATGGCGACCTCGTCGATATCACCGTCGTGCCGGAGGCTGGATCGAAGCCGTGCAACAAGCGCACTATGCGCAACCTGACTGCCGTCGCTTATGATATCGCGCAGGGTTCGATCGCGACCTACTATCCGGAGGCGAACGTTCTGGTCGCGCTCGATCATTACGACGCAAAATCAGGAACACCCTCCTATAAATCGACCCCGGTTCTGCTGCATCCTTCGCTGGGCCACGAAGTGTCGCGCCGATTGCTCGAGACCGTGACCAAGTAAGGGCGAAGATGCCAATGATTGCGCTGGCGGGCGGGTGAGCGCGTGCTGCATGAAGCGTCGTTTTCGTGCAGGCTAAATGGGTGCAATCACCGTTCACCAATCCGAGGTCGGCCGTGATCCACAGGCGGCCTCGTGGTTCAGGCGCACGAAATCGCCAACATCGCCGCCGGCGCTGATGCGGCGCGGGCCTTGGCGGCTTTCCGCACCTTCTCGAACGCGCGGGCCTCGATTTGCCGGATGCGCTCGCGCGACACCTTGAACTTTGCCGAGAGGTCTTCGAGCGTCGGCGGTTCATCGGTCAAGAGGCGTGCTTCGAAAATACTGCGTTCGCGCCCGTCAAGTACGTCGATCGCGGCGATCAGCGCCATGCGCTGGCGGTCTGTCTCATCCTGTTCGACGACAATGGCTTCCGGAGAGGGGGATTGATCGACGAGATAGTCCTGCCATTCGCCCGCTTCGCCGTCATCGCGCATCGGCGTATTGATCGATTGGTCGCCACCGAGGCGTCGGTTCATATCGATGACGTCCTGGTCCGAAACATCCAGGCTCTGGGCGATCGAAGCGACCTGGTCGGGACGCAGGTCGCCGCTTTCGAGCGCCGCGATCCTGCTTTTCGCCGAGCGCAGTTTGAAAAAGAGCCTCTTTTGGTTTGCGGTCGTGCCGATCTTCACGAGCGACCACGAACGCAGAATGTAGTCCTGGATGCAAGCTCTGATCCACCACATCGCGTAGGTCGCGAAGCGAAAGCCCTTTTCCGGTTCAAAGCGGTTCAATGCCTGCATCAGGCCGATATTGCCTTCGGAGATCATTTCCGAAACGGGCAGGCCATAGCCGCGGTATCCCATGGCGATTTTGGCGGCGAGACGCAGATGGCTCGTGACGAGCTCGTCCGCCGCCGCTCGGTCGCCGAACTCGCGCCAACGCTTGGCCAGCTCGAACTCCCGATCCCTCTCGAGCATCGAGAAACGACCGATGTCGGAGAGATACCCTTTGCCGCGTCCAGCTCGGACAAACGCCGGTTGCCGCTGGCTTCGAACGGTGAGGCCTGCGAACTGGCCCTCGATGCCCATGTTAGTCGCTCCGTCGTGAGAACTTTGGATATCTTCCGCCGCTCGAAATTCGAGTGGCTCACTGGAGGATAAGCGCAGGGCTCCGAGGAGCCACTAAATTGGGGTTTAGAACATTAAATTCGAATTCACTGGGGCGGGCACTTGGGACGAGAGATACTTCGTGTGATGAAAAATTGGGCTCATCGGAAAGCATTTTCCCGATGAGCCCAAAGATGCGCATCCGCGACTTCCGGATGGCCTGGCGTTCAGTAGTCGTAGGTGCAGTTGTACGGTGCGGTGTAGGCCGGGTAGTACGGACAACCGAGGCCGTCGTCGTAGAAGCCTCTGCGGGCGAAATGTCGCCTTCCCATGCCGAAGTGCGGCCGCCCGATGCCAGCAATATGACCCACGCGCGAACCACCGATGTGGGCTCCGCCGAAGCCACCGATGTGGGCTCCGCCGAAGCCGCCGATGTGACCTCCGCCGAAGCCACCCATGTGACCTCCGCCGAAGCCGCCCATGTGGGCTCCGCCGAAGCCACCGATGTGGGCTCCGCCGAAGCCGCCGATGTGACCTCCGCCGAAGCCACCCATGTGACCTCCGCCGAAGCCGCCCATGTGGCCGCCACCAAAGCCGCCACCATGACCGCCGCCGCCGCCACCGCCGCGGGCTTGCGCACCCGTGGCAACAAGGCTGCCGGCAAGCAGCGCAGTTGCCAGAACCATCATCCATCTTCCTTTCATGATCTTTTCTCCATTGGAATGGGCGGGCGTTCCGCCACAGAACCTTCGTCTGACGCTGGCGCGTCCTAACAAGGCAAACGCCGACGTCGCGATAGACTCGAAGATGGGAATTCTCGTCCGCAGTCCCTATTAAATTCTCTGTCAATCATCGGCTTGAATATCGGCGTTCGTGGCGAACGCACCGATAGTCCGACGTAAAGTGCAGGAATCAGCAACTGGCGTTTTCGAAGACTAAATTCGTTTTTACTTGAGAAACCGGCCTCATTCCGCGACGTCTAGTTCATGATGAAACCAGCCCAGGTCGTGGATCGCCGGATTTGGCGCCACAACGATCTCAGTTTCGGCGGTCGCTCGATCCCAGAAGAGACCGCAGTAGCGCTTACCTATAACGGTGGCACCCATGCAGTCATGATGACGACACCGCAGGATCTGGAGGATTTCGCGGTGGGGTTCAGCGTGAGCGAGGGGATCATCAAGTCTGCCGCGGAGCTGGATTCGCTGGATGTCCTGCATCTCGGCGACGGCATCGAGCTGCGGATGTGGCTCAGCGGGCCCAAGGCCGATCGCCTGCACGAGCGACGGCGACATGTTGCGGGACCGACGGGTTGCGGATTATGTGGCATCGATTCAGTTGCGGAAGCCATGCGTCCCGCCGCCATTGTCGGACCCGGCCGGCAATTCTCGTCGGAGCAGATCATGACCGCGATGCGGAACCTATCGTCGTTGCAAACGCTCAATATCGAGACGCGCGCGGTTCACGCCGCGGCGTTTTGGAAGATCAGCAAAGGCTTCGTTGCCCTGCGCGAGGACGTTGGCCGTCACAACGCCCTTGATAAACTCTCGGGGGCACTGTTGCGCGCGTCGATCGCGACGGGGGATGGGATCATCCTTCTCACCAGTCGGGTTTCAGTGGAGATGGTGCAGAAAAGCGCCGCAATGGGCGCAACCGTGATGGTATCGGTTTCGGCGCCGACGGCGTTGGCCGTTCGTATGGCGCAGGCCGCAGGTATCACGCTTGCCGCCATTGCCCGCGTCGACGGATTCGAAGTGTTCACGCATCCCTACCGAATTCTGTTTGGAGCTGTCGCCGACCCTGCGGGCCGCTGACGCAGGCCAGGCTTTGTGAAAGGTACTTGACCATGAAGATTGGAATCGTTGGTGCAGGAAAGGTCGGCAGCGCGTGCGCGCTCGCGGCCGTGCTTCGGGGGAGCGCCCGCAACATCGTCATCGTCGACCGGACCCGCAAGCGCGCCAAGGCGGTCGCGACCGATCTCCGCTATGGATCGCCGCTTTGTCCAAAGACGGAAGTGGTCGACGGGGATTATGAGGATTTGGCGGACGCGGCGCTGGTCATGATTACCGCCGGCATCAACGAAAAAGCCGGCGGAGCCACCGATCGAAACGACCCCCAGGGTCGATTGCGACTTTTGAATACCAATGCCGAAATCTACCGCGAGATTGTTCCACGCATCGTCGGCGTATCACCCCATGCCGTCATATTGGTGGTGACCGATCCCCCGGATCCGCTCGCCGATATTGCCCGCGTCAGCGCGGGGCATGGTCGCATCCTGAGCACGGGAACTTTCCTGGATAGTTTGCGATTCCGCGTTCAGCTGGCACAGCATTTTGAGGTCGACGCCAATCAGGTCGAGGCCCAGGTTGTTGGAGAACACGGAGTCTCGCAGGTGTTCCTCTGGTCGAGCGCCCGCATTGCCGGCGTGCCGATCGGCGCGCTTATCAGGGAGCGGGGCGAAGTTCTCGAGACGGTACGGGAGCAAATCGAGAGCAGCGTGCGCTACGCCAATATCACGATCATCGAAGGCAATGACGCGAGCCAGTTTGGCATCGGCATCGTATCGGCACGGATCGCCGAGATTGTTCTTCGCGATGAGCGGGCGGTGCTGCCGATAGGAAGCTACAACGACAGATTCGGCGTTACGCTGTCACTTCCCAGCATCGTCGGTCGCAATGGCGTGGTTCGGATCCTGGAGCCCGAGATGTCACCAGAAGAGGAGCGGGCGCTCAAGCGCAGCGCCGCCAGTTTGAAGAAATCCGAAGACGGGATCTGAGGGCGCCAGGCTGACCAACGAGACACGAAAAAAGCCCGGCCTGCGCCGGGCTTTTGTTATGCAGATTGGGTGAGGTCTGTTAGAGCGTGATGACTTTTCTTCGAATCGTCGTCCCGCTCTACCTTTTTGTTTGAGCATGATCTTTTCGGAAAACCGCTACACACTTTTCCGGATCATGCTCTAGCTGCCGGTCTTTGGTGAGGAACCGGGGTGGGCCGATGATACGCGCCAGACCGTGTTTCCGACGTCGTCGGCGATCAGCAACGCGCCAAAGCGATCCATCGCTAGACCAACCGGCCGTCCCCGCGCGTGACTGTCAGCATCGAGGAAGCCTGTGACGACATCTTGTGCCGGGCCGCTCGGCTTTCCGCCGCTGAACGGCACGAAGACGACCTTGTAGCCGTTAAGAGGCGTTCGATCCCAGCTGCCGTGTTCGCCGACGAAGGCGCCGCCGCGGTAGTTGGCGGGAAGATCGGTGCCTGAGGACATCGCCAATCCCAATGGGGCGACGTGGGAGCTCAGCGCGTAGTCCGGCTCGATCGCCGAGGCCACCAGATCGGGCCGCTGCGGCATGATGCGAGGGTCCAGGTGTTGGCCGTAATAGCTGTAGGGCCAGCCGTAGAAGCCGCCGTCCTTTACCGACGTCAGATAATCCGGAACCAGGTCGGGCCCGATCTCATCGCGTTCGTTGGCGATGGCCCAAAGCTTGCCGGT
>Ga0210403_10000268_pt1 | contig 57992 bp, 50 predicted proteins | sample IncBWC19MmetaG_FD_150863 | JGI IMG/M metagenome (GOLD analysis project Ga0210403, IMG submission 150863) | Forest soil microbial communities from Barre Woods Harvard Forest LTER site, Petersham, Massachusetts, United States - Inc-BW-C-19-M | ecosystem: Environmental > Terrestrial > Soil >...
TCGCCACCATAGTTGGCGTCGCTGGAAACCTGCGCGGTGCCTCCCGCGGAGTCTGCGTTGGTCTCGTTGCCTTGCAATCCGTCGATGGGCCAAGCAGCACTCTGCGCGAAACCCAGCATGTGATCGAAGGAGCGGTTCTCCATCATCAGGACCACGATATGTTTTAGATCGTCCAATCCGGCAGGCGGCATACACCCCTCCTCGGTATGACTTCCTGAACTTCGCGAATGAATATGACGGCAGTGGGTGACGCGGAGCTGGAGGCGCTTCACGCCGCGCCGTCATCGTGTAAATGTCGGTAAGCCTATCAGGCACGTAAGTGGAAAGCTACTACTAAGAACGAGAAATTCGCATGATGGGTAACAAAAACGCGAGGGACTTGGTAGCGCTAACGGGACTCGAACCCGTATTTCGGCCTTGAGAGGGCCGCGTGCTAACCTTTGCACCATAGCGCCACAGGCAGAAGAAATTGTAACACGCACAGCAGATCATCCGCTGGCCAGAAGTTCCCCGACCGCGCGGTGCGCTTGGTCGATGGCCCCATCGGTGTAGGCGCTGGCGCCCGCGTCGGAGTTGGCGATGGCGATGCGCCCAAAAGGCTTGCGGCCAATGACCCAGGGCTTTTCTTCTTCTTTCCAAGGCGGGTCGAAGAGCGGATTCGTTGCGTAGGCATAGCCGTGGGCCCAGCGATTGACGGTGACGCCTGCGATGTCTTGGGCCGGATCGAAGCCTGCGCCGCCAAGCATTCTGCCGAGCTGATCGCGAATGTTGCGCTCAAACGTGGAAAAAGGCGTGCCCATCAATTCCATGCGACCGGCGCGAAATTGATCGCGCATCGGGAGGCCCGGTTTGCATGGCGTGCGCAGCAGAAACAGGACCATGGGCTCTTCCGGATTGCTGGGGAATTGGTATTGGCCGAGGCTCACCGGAAAATCGAGCGCCACGTATGTGTGGTAGCTGCCGGGAGCAACGATCTGGTGTACTCCGAGCTTTGAAAACGACATCCAGTTGCGCAGCGCGACGTGGGTATAGACCAGCGGGGTCTTCACCAGGTACGAGAGCGCTTCCTTCTGTTTTTCGGGGAGGTCCGGGCAAAGATAGGGAATCATCCCGTTGTAGCAGGCCAGCACGCAATCCTTGCCGTGTACGGATTGCAGCTTGCCACCGCGCATGTAGGTGACTTCCACTTGCTTTGCCGAGCTTGCCGCGGCGGCGTGCTGGACGTGAACGACCGTGCTGTTCAGACGTAAACGCGCGGGCGATTCGGGTAGATCGAGTTTCGCGTAGTCCGCTTGCGCGGTGACCAGATCCTCCATCGTTTCGCCGGGCACCGCGCCAACAATCAACGAGCGAACCAGAAGCCGCGCAATCGAAGCGTTGCCGTCTGGAAAGTGGAAGATGTAGGGCTCTTCTTTTGCGCGCGCGCCGAGACCTAAGCCGTCGAACCCCGGGTAGGTGAAGGACTGATAGTCGTCCCCCGCGAAATAGCAGCTTATTGCGGGGACCGCCTCGATGCCCACGCCGAACAAATCGTGCGGGAAGGTCTGAAAAAACGGCAGGGCTTCGGGCGTCAGCTTGCAGGATTTCGTCAGATAGTCGGCGTAGCTGATTTTAGTGAGCTTGGCGAACTTTTCCTTTTTTGACAGGCCGGGGAGGTAGTCTACTTTCTCGGCATAAACCCGGGCAATGTCGCGGCGCACGGCGTCCGAAAGAGGAGCCTTGGCGAGGAATTCGGGCCACGGCGTGGCGTTCATTCCGGTGAGCAGGCGATCCTCGCCGAAGGTTTCCTTGTCGAAGAACGCAGCGGTGCCCAGATTTGCGTAGAGCTTCTGGTCGTAGGCCTTGTAGAAGCGCTCGGTCTTGACGCCCAACTCGGCGAGCAAGCTTTTCGCCACCGCGCTGTAGGCGCCGGGGCTTTCGATCGATTGCGTGCCGCCATAGCTGAGCAACATGCGATTGCCGGCGCGAAATTCATTGCGCTTGGCGTGCCCGCCGAAATCATCATGATTGTCCAAGATTAGAATGCGTGCGCGGTTGCCGGCCTTCTGGCGATAGAAATACGCCGCAGCCAGGCCGCTGATTCCGCCGCCGATAACCACGAGGTCGTAGGATTCGCCGGTGTTTGCGGCCGGGCGAGTGGAATCCCACTTTTGGCCATCTCGCAGGCGATGCGCGTAGGTAAATGTGCCGTCGTGGTTGCCGCGCATCCCGGTCAGCGCCGGTGGATAGTAGCCCGGGGCTTTTTCCGGCACATCATCGTCGGCGGCTATCGCCCCGAGCAAGGGATCGCTGACCAGCGCGCCGCCGATTCCTACGGCGACTCCGTTGAGGAAATCCCGCCGCGAAATCGGACAGCCCATTCCGAGATCGCGATCTCTTTTCTCATCCGCCATTTCGATGCGCCCCTTCGCGCCCGGCACAGCCGGCAGGCATTATAGCTTGAGGTACGTCTTGTGCCAGAGAGCTCGTAGCGCGTAACATCCGCTGATCTTGTGGGATGTGACGAACGGAGGATCCAATGGCAAAAGCGAATCCGCAGACAGTCCGGTGGGGCCTTGCAGTGCTTGCGATTCTGGCAATGCTGGCCTTTCCGATTCGCGGGACGGTGGGGGCACGGCAGAGCGGCGCGTCAGCTGACCCGAAAGAGCGGCCTTTTGTGGTCGAGTACTACTACAAAGCGAAGTGGGGCCATGCCGATGAATTCATAGCGTTGTTCAAGAAAAACCATTACCCGGTGCTCAAGAAAGAGATGGAGCTCGGCCGCATTCTCAAGGTCACCGCGACCGCTCCCCGATATCACACCACCGAAGACGGGCGCTGGGACTATCGCACCACGCTGATTTTCAAAAACGCGGAGGTGGCCCACGACAACTTCGATTCGGCGGCATTGATCAAGCAGCTCTACCCGGATCAAGAGACCTACAAACGCGAAGAGCAGAGGCGCTTCGAGATTCTCGATGCCCACTGGGACCTTCCCATCAAGGACGTCGACCTCGACGCCCGCTAATCCAACGACTTCGAGGGCAACTGCGCGATCTGCCGCGGCGTCGTACAATAGCAGCCAGGAGCCAGTATGGCCGACTACACGGAACAACACGCCCGCGCGGGTATCGACGCAAAACTCCCGAAGCTGGAGACTTGGCCCAATCAATTCCCGGGCTATTTCATCACCACCAAGTTTCCCGAGTACTCTTCGGTTTGCCCGAAGACCGGCATGCCCGACTACGGCACCATCACCATCCAATACATGCCGCGCAAAGACTGCATCGAGCTGAAAGCGCTGAAGATGTACCTGTTGGCCTACCGCGATCTGGGAATCTTTTATGAAAATGCCGTGAACAAGATGCTGCACGACATCGTCAAGGCCATCGATCCGGAATGGTGCGTGGTTCGCGGAGAATTCACGCCGCGCGGCGGCTTGACGACGTCGGTGTTTTCCCGATGGCCCCTGCCGGCGCGCAAGGGCGGAGCTAAGGGGCGCGCACGGCCGTAGCGCCCACGGCACCCAGGGCAAACGCGCCCCGCACGTTGCGAGCGATGATTTCCAAATGGTACCATCGCTAAGTCAGGGTCCATCCCCGAGGAGGATGAATGAGCATTTCTCCAAACGTACCGAGTCCGCAGGAGTCCTATAGCTATGAGAACACCGGCACTCCACGCTGGATCGCCGTGCTATTCGGCGTTCTGATTGTGGCGATGGCCGTGCTCGGTTACTCGGGTTATACGGGGCAGTCGCGGCTCCAGGGAGACCTCGCCAAAACGCAGGATCAAAACAAGCTGCTCACCGCGCAGCTCGACCAAGCCAATGCCCGCCTCGCCGACCTGAAGGGCCACATTGAAGTCACCGAGCAGAAAGTTGGCATCACCCAGGCGGAGCTCGCCAAGGCCAGAAGCCGCGCCGAATCGATTCGCAAGGACCAGTTGGCCTCCGACGAAAAAATTGCCTCGCAACTCAACCAGGTAAAGGAAGAGAGCAATCAGAAGATTGGTGAAGTGGCCACCGAAGTCGGCGGTGCCAAGAAAGATATCGAAGCCACTAAGACCGACTTGGAAGCAACCAAGGGCAAGCTGGAGAGGGCCACCGGCGATATGGGGGTGATGAGCGGACTCATCGCGCACAACCGCGACGACCTCGAAGAACTAAAGCGCCGTGGCGACCGCAACTATTACGAATTCAAGATCACCAAGAGCAAGACGCCCCAGCGTGTGGGACCCGTGCAAGTGGCCCTCACCAAGGCCGACCAGAAAAAGGCCAAGTACACCATGACCGTGTTTGTCGACGACCGGTCAGTCGAAAAGAAGGACAAGACCGCCGGCGAGCCGGTACAGTTCTACCTAAAAGGCAGCGCGCGCATGGCCCCGTATGAAATCGTGGTTTTTGACGTCGGAAAGAACGACATCAACGGCTACCTTTCGACGCCCAAAGACGCTGGTAGCGGCGCAGCAGCGGCCGCCACTCCTGCTCCGGCAGCGGCCCCAGCCGCCGCTCCCGCAAAGCCGTAGTCGTAGGGCAGTATCCGATCGATCTGCCCCATTTAGAGCCCTGTTCCGCGTTCTGGAAACCTCGCGCGGGACAGGGCTTCTGTCTTTTCCGCCACCGGGCTAGCATTTAAAGATGCCCTTTCACGGCAAAGATCTTGGGCGGAGACCTCTCATGAAGCTCACTCACCTACGCAGCGCCGTGTTCGCTGTCATCGTATCCACGCTGCTATTTTCCGTCCGAGCCGCCGCTCAGGCGCCACTAGAACCTGCCCAGATGCCCTCACGCACCCTTTTTTATCTCACTTGGCGTGGTACTCCCGCCGCCGACGCCAGAAAAGCCAATTCCTTGCTGGCGCTTTGGGATGATCCCGACTTTGCACCGGTGCGCTCGGCCATGTTCGAAAACATGATGAGCGCAACCGAGAAAGACGCGTCCAAGCAAAAGCTGTCCCGCGAAGAGGTCGAGAAGTACTCCGCTCTCCTGGACAACGCCTTGGTGATCGGATACATCAGCAAGCCGGAAGCAAAGATGACCGCCAGCGCCGTGCCGCCGAAGCCCGCCGAGCATCCGTGGAACGGCGCGTTTCTTGTCTACAACCGCACCGGCAAGGAAAAACTGCTCAGCGAAGCTGTCCTCCGCTTCCGTTCCCAGGAAAAAGAGCCCCCCCAACTTTCGCAAATCACTCTCGCGGGCGTGCCGGTGCTGAAAGTCGAACGCAAGACCGACACCACCTATTGGGTCGAGCACGGAAAGTACGCTGCCAGCGCCAGCGAGCGCTCGGTCCTGGAGGAAATTCTTCCCGCCCTCGAGGGCAAAACTCTCAGCGCTGTCTCTTTGGCGCAGTCCAAAGCGTACCAGGAAGCGCAGCCTATGCTCGGCGGCGGCTTGATCGAGTTCTTCGCCAGGATGCCGAACCTGAAGACCTTCGCTCCCGACACCAACCCCTCCGGTGTCCAGATTGCACCAATTCTCGACGCCATGAAACTCGATGCGGTGCACTCCCTCTGCGGCCGGGTGATTTTCGACGGCGCCAAGACTCGCGTGCAGGCCGCTCTGCTGGGTGACACCGCATCCGGAACGCTCTTCGATCTTTGGGGTCCTGGCCAGCAATCGCCGGCCTCCCTGTCTTTGCTGTCTCCCAGTGCGATTTCTTACAGCGAAACACAATTCAACCTTGCGGCTTTTTACGAAATGCTAAAGCACGCGATCACGGCAGCTTTGCCGCCAGGTCAACAAGGCACCGTCGCCATGATGGAAGGTCTCGGGCAGAACCGCCTGGGCATGCCGATATCGGACGGGCTCGGGCTGCTCAGTGGCGACTTCGCATCGATGCAAACCAGTCCGGCGCTCGACCCGCTAAAAGCAGTCTACGTTCTTGGGATTCGCAAAAAGCCGGAAACCCTGAAACTCATCCGCACCATCTTCAGCGACCAAGTCGGTCCGGAACGCAACGAAGGAGACGTGACCTATCTGAAGATTTCACTGGGCGGCGGACAGGGCAATGCCGGCGTGGTGCAATACAATTTCTATCATCTGGCCGTCACACCGGACTTCCTTATCGGCGCCGGCCGCGCGGAGACGCTCCACGAGTTTCTTGCCGCCCGCTCTCCGGGATCCGCAGCCGCTAACCTTGCCGCCACAGCCAAATTCCAAGCCGCGCGCGCGGCCTATCCAGAAAAGCTCGATGGCCTGAACTATTTCGATTTTCAAAAGGTTGACTGGCTGGCTCTCAAGACCCGCTGGGTGGAAGAGGCGAAAAAACTCTCTGAAAAACAGAGCGCGGCCGGATCGCCAAAAGCTGTCCCCGCCAAAGTCCCCAACCTCCTGAACGACGCCAATCCGCAGGTCTTTCCCCGCCATCTGCATTTTATGGCCGGTGCATCCTGGAAAGATGCCAAAGGCATCCATTTCGACCAGTGGCTTGACTAGAATTCATCTCGTAAACCATTCTTCGGGAGGGCACGACTTCAAGTCGTGCCCTCCCGTTCCGATCTTGAGTTGAATCGCACGTTGGGGTCGTGTTCTCTTTTAGACAGCGCCCTCCCGTTTCGAGTCGCGCCCTTCCCGAGTTGTGCCCTGCCATTTGATCTTGAGTGCCTGTGGTTCGCGCGGGACCGCTGGGATACTTAGGCCATCTGATAAGATTGAGCGACGGGAAGCTTAACTTATGACCGTACAACGCGAACGACTCGAAGCGGATGTCCTCATCGTTGGGGCGGGGCCCGCGGGGCTTTCCTGCGCGCTGCATTTGGCGAATCTCATCGAGAAACACAATGACGCGGGCGGGAAGCCCGAACTTTCCACCGAGAACATCTACGTGCTCGAGAAAGGGCGCGAGATCGGGGCCCACCAGCTTTCGGGGGCGATCATGAACCCGAAGGGGCTGGCGGAACTGGTGCCGGACTTCGAGAAGATTGCGCCTCTGGATACGCCGGTGACCGACGACGCGGCGTTATTCTTCACCGAGGGATCTTCCTTCCGATTTCCGATCACGCCGCCGCCGTTTCAGAACAAGGGAAACTACGTCGTTTCGCTGAACAAGATGGTGAAGTGGCTTGGTGGGCTGGTCGAAAAAACCGGCGTGAACTTGTTCACGCAATTCGGCGGAGCGCAGCTGATCTACGAACGCGAAGGAATCGGCGGCGTAATAACCGAAGATAAGGGCCTCGATAAAAACGGCAGGCCGAAAGACAACTACACACCGGGATACGAACTGCGCGCGAAGGTGACCGTGCTGGCCGAAGGGCCCCGCGGTTCGCTCACAAAGCAGCTTGTCGAAAAGCAGAGGCTCGACAACATCAATCCGCAGATTTACAGCATCGGTATCAAAGAATTGTGGGACGTGCAGCCGGGCCGCATCCAGCCGGGATATGTGGCGCACACCCTGGGCTGGCCAGTGTCCACCGACATGTATGGCGGCGGATGGATTTACGGCCTCTCCAACAATCGCCTGTCGATCGGGCTGGTCATTGGGTTGGAGTACGCGGATCCTCAGTTTGATCCGCACGAGGCGTTTCAGAAATGGAAGACGCATCCCTTCGTTAAGAAAATTCTCGGCGGCGGAAAGCTGGTGCGCTACGGCGCAAAGACCATTCCGGCGGGCGGATGGTATTCCATGCCGCGGAATTACGTCGATGGCGGGCTGATCATCGGCGATTCCGGCAGCTTTCTGGATTCGCAGCGGCTCAAGGGCATCCACATGGCGATCAAAAGCGGGATGCTGGCGGCCGAGACCATCTTCGAGGCGCTGAAGACCGGCGACACTTCCGCGAAGGTGCTCAGCGCTTTCCCCGCGAAGGTCGAGCAGAGCTACATCAAGAAAGAACTCTGGGCAGTGCGCAATTTTCACCAGTCCTTCAAATATGGACTGTACGGCGGCCTGTTTCACACCGGTCTGCAATTCATTTCCGGCGGGCGCGGGCTGATCGATCCGATGCACGCGCATGCCGGGCACGAGGCCTACAAGAAAATCAACGGGCGTCCGGCGCCCGAGCGGTTCAAGGGCGACGGCAAGCTGACCTTCGACCGGCTGACCGACGTATACCACTCCGGGACCCGGCATGAAGAGGATCAGCCGTGTCACCTTGTCGTGGAAGATCTGAACGTCTGTGCGACGAAGTGCGTCGTGGAATATGGGAATCCCTGCCAGTATTTTTGCCCCGCCGCCGTGTATGAGATGGCCAAAGAGAAAGACGGCGTGAAGCTAAAGATCAACGCCGCGAATTGCGTGCACTGCAAGACCTGCGATATCGCCGATCCCTACCAGATCATCAACTGGGTCGTGCCCGAGGGCGGCGGCGGGCCGAACTACGAAGGGATGTAGCCGTCCAGAGAAGTCTCCCCTCGATTTACAAGAAGATGCGCTTCCGGCCATCAGAATCCTTCGGTACAAAGCGAAAGGAAAAATTCCACCTTTTTTGAGGGGTACACAGAACCCTTCCAAGGGTGGAATGCCGCTTATGCTTGAGCCGCTCAAGCATAAGAGTGCGCATGATTTTGTCTAAGTCTCTGTAAATAAATAAGTTACGGATCTGCGCGCTCAAGAACTAGAAATTCATCGCCAAAAGCGAAGCAAAGGCAAAATATCCCTCGGGAAAACTGGCTTCAGGTCATTTCGTCGCTAAACTATTGCAAACGTGTAAGTTACGGGCGAGGGCTCGGAGCCATACCTAAGGAACATACGGCAGGGGTGTCAGAAATCGGTTAGTTAGGCAGAAGCCCGAAAACATCGATCTCGGAGCGCGTGCCTACGTAGACTTTGCCGTTGGCTACCGTGGGCACGGTGAACTTCACGGCGTTGCCAGCCGTGTTTCCTACGCCCTGCGAGCTGTTCCATAGTTCCGTACCCAGGTTGGTCGCATCGTAAGCGTGCAAGACGGCGGGCCCGTTGGCGCAGCAAGGTGTGCCATACGCGCTGTTGTCGATGGCCCAAATAATCCCGTCCGACGTGCCGCTGGCCGAAACCGAGGGAGTTGCGCCTGGAAAACCATAAGAATTGTTAGAGCGCGAGGACGCCGAAGTATTGAACTGGCCGGTCGCGGCGTTAAAGGAAAAGGTCTTCACCGGCCCGCCCACGCCCGCGAGGTACAGCGCGTTGTTCCAGAACGCCGCCGTGGCAAAGATGCCGTTGCCAAACGAAAGTGTCTGTACCACCTGGTTGGTGCTGTTGTTGTGGCCCAGATTGTCGCGGTTTAGAAGAAACAGGGTGCCTTCCTTGCCGCCGCCGATGACCAGATGTGGCACCGGGCTGGAAGGCTGGTCCACCAGAATCGCCGCGCCGCCCGAGCCAAAGTCCGCGTCGTTGCCCTCCAGCGAGGCTTGATCCGCGGGAGCGAACCAATCGACAATCGCTATTCCACCGGATGTGCTGAGTTTCAGGAACGAGTCTCCGAAGTCTGACTGCGTTGCGCCGTCATAGGTGCCGTTCCCGGTGATCACATACAGATTGTTGCTGCTGTCCGCCGCCGGCGCGCCGCCCCCCATCCAGATGCCGCTTCGTGACCCGTTTGGCGAATCGTTGAACACCGCAGGCGCTTGGGCGATATTCGAGGCGTTAAAACCCATGACCCATCCATGATAGGGATCGTTGTCTCCGTGGGAAGCCCAAGCGACGTAGACAATGCCATTGACCAGAGCCAGGCCGGCCCGCTGATTCTGCCGGAGGGTATTGAAGGCCACATTGCCGCCGGACGAGCCGTCGCCCGTGCCGGGGACGCTGATGGACAAGGTGAGATCCACCGGCCCGTTGAATTGTTCGCTGCCGTCGATGAGGCTGAGGGCGTGCAGGCGCTGGTGGCAAGAAGAAGACGGCGAGCAACTGGTTCCCTGATTTTTCGATTTAGACACGACGTACAGGGTTTTGGTGACGGGATCGATCACCGGCGTACCGACGATGCCGATGTCGGTGAAGATGTCCGTGGTTCCTACGTCGTTGTTGCTGAGGAAGGTTTCGCCGGCCGCCAGGAGTGGCTTGGACCAATAGGTGACGCAGGGACTGGCATCGGCGTCAAACGCGTACACGGTGTCGTGGGAGCTGGCGGCAAGAATCACGTTGTGAGTTCCGCCGCCGATCGTGAGGCTTGCGACCCACAGAGGCTGGGCGTAAGCCGGAGAATCGATCGGGCAGGAGAAAAGCTTCCCGAAGGTGGCGGGCGTTACGTTGGTCGTCGTTAGAGCATATTCCTGGGCATTGACGCCGTCGCGAGAGAGATCGTTGTGATAGGTGACGACGCCCGAGAGATCGGTGACGCCGACGGTGGCCGAGGCGCTCTTGGTGACGTCAGCGTTGCTGGTCGCGGTGACCGTGGTGACGCCGGGAAAAACTGGTGCGACGTAGAGGGCCGAGATTGCGGATTGAGTGCTGAACGAGCCTGCCGTGGCCGACCAAGTGACGCCGGCGCTGCCCACATCGTTGGCAACCGTGGCGGTGAAAGTCAGCGATTGCGACACGGTAAGGCCGCCGCGCTTGGGTGTAAGGGTGACGCTGACGCCGGTGGGCGGCGCAACCACGGTGATTGTGGCTTGGGCGGACTTCGAGCCGCTGGTCACGGAAGTGGCGGTTAGAATGACCGCCGCCGGCGTGGGGACGCTCGCCGGCGCCGTGTAGGTGATGGCTGCGCCGGATGCGCTGGAAGTGGCCGAGATTGCGCCGCAGGCTGCGCCGGTGCAGCCCGCTCCGGAGAGCGACCACGTGACGCCCTTGTTCTGCGCGTCGTTCTGGACGGTTGCCACAAAATTATTTGTGCCCCCGCTGGCCTGAACGCTGACCGACATGGGGGCAACGCTTACGGCAATAACGGGCGGGTGGTTGACCGGCGCGGGAGTGACCGTGATGGCCGCCGCCGCGGATTTAGTGCTGTCGGCGATGGAATTGGCGGTGAGAGTGACCCCATTCGGATTCGGGGCGTTGGCCGGCGCGCTGTAGGTAACCACTCCGCCCGATGCGCTGGAAGTGGCTGAAAGTGAGCCGCACGTATTGCCGCTGCAACCTGCTCCGGAGAGCGACCACCTTACGCCTTTGCTCTGCGCGTCGTTCTGCACGGCTACCGAGAAATTCCTGGTGCCGCCGCCTGCCTGCACGACGGCTCCCGTGGGGGCAACCGCCACAGCGATGACCGGCTGGCTGGTTATCGTGATGCCGACAGCAGCGGACTTGGAGGCGTCGGCGACGGAAGTGGCGCGGAGGGTCACGGCGGCCGGACTTGGAACACTGACAGGGGCCGTATAAACAATGGCCGCGCCGGACGCGCTGGCGCTGGCCGAGAGCGAGCCGCAAGTGGCGCCAGTGCAACCCGCGCCCGAGAGCGACCACGTGACTCCTTTGTTTTGCCCATCGTTTTGCACGGTCGCGAAGAAACTCTGCGTGCCGACGCCGGCCTGCAGAGTGGCGGCGGCTGGCGAGACAGTAACGGCAATAGCAGCTGAGGCGGTCACTGTAATCGTAGCCACGGCCGACTTGGTGTTGTCGGCCACGGATGTCGCGTTGACGGTGACTCCGGCCGCGGCGCTGCCAGGAGCGGTGTATGTAACGACTCCGCCCGATGGGCCGGAGGTTGCCGACAAAGTGCCGCACGTAGTTCCGCTGCACCCTGTTCCAGTGAGCAACCAATTGACGCCCTTGTTCTGGGTGTCGTTTGCAACCGTTGCGGTAAAGTCCTGGGTCTTGTTGGTGGCGAGGGAGGAAGTCGTCGGCGAGATGTGAATGGACACCGCGGTACCTGGAGGCGGAGGGGTGCTGCCGGAAACCAGTCCGGAACATCCGGAAAGGGAACTCAAGGCAAGAACGGACGCGGAAATGAAGACGGCAAATCGTGCAGCGCGTAGCGCGACGCTCGGCATCACGGCTGGTTCTCCTGTCGTCTTCCCTAGAGGGGAGAATTTGAGTTGTGAAAAACGGCGACTCGCGAGGACCGGGTGAAGTCAATTTTAGGTGGGATTAGAAACGGTCAACGCTCGAAGAAGGGCAGGTGGCCAATTATTTTTTTTCTGTACGAAAGAACAGGAATAAAAGCGAGGAAACAAATTTCCCCGTGGCGGTTCCATTCGGAAATTGCCCGAGGTGGGAGGTAAAAAAAATGAGGCCGGCTTGGTGCCCGGCCTCTGGAGGTTTTGTTCTGAAAGCGTTGCTGTTCGGGATCTATTCGATCTCCACGTTGTCGCCGGTGTACACCGGAACGGTGGTGTAGGTAATGAGCACGGTCGCGGAGTTGCGGCTGACGTTGAGTACGATGCCCTCGCCAAGAATTTCGCGCGGCAGATTCTTCGACTCATAGCGCGCTGGTGCGCTTCCAAATCCATAAATCTTGTAGTGATCGTCCTTAGTCACCGAGGTGTATTCCACTCCCGGTCCCTGATAGCGGAAGATGCGCATGTAGTCGCCCACTTTGGCGCCCTTGCCGGCTCCGACGTTCACATAGGCTACTAAGCCCGCGCCCAGCAGTTGCCAATAATCATGCGACGAGAATATCGTGCCGACTGGCTTGCCGCTGACTGGCGCAAAGTGGTCGAACGCTGCGCCGCCTTTGTAGGGAGGTACGGGACGCTCTTCAAAGGGCCGCGCGAGGTCACCTCTCTGCATGTAGCCGCCGCAGGAAAAGGTTATTTCCGCGATGGAAACCTTGGGCTGCACGTTGACGACGCGGACTTGCCCGCCGTCCCGGTACAGCGTGCCCGCCGCTTTGGTTACTTTCTCCTGTCCACGAAACCATTCGTTGGCTGGGTCGCTCTCAGGCCGCACGATCGTATAGCGATCGCCCACTTTGACGCCCTTGTCTTCGCCGCGGTTGATGTACACGTATTCGCCGCGTCCGAAGATGATCTTGTAGTTGGACTGCTCGCCGGAGATGATCTGGGTATCCTCCGGGACTTTGGGGTCACTGACAAAGCCGGAGCAATAAACATTGGTATAGTCGGGCTGCGGGGCTCCCGAGGCCGCCGGGGCGGGCCCGTCCGGAGCGGTCTGCGCGGAGCAGACGGCCGCACCAAGGAAGATGGAAAAGCTCAACGCAGCAAGGTTAGCGCGCATTACAATACTCCTTCGAAAACACGCCCTCGGGGCCGTTTGAAACGCTTCTAAACGAAAGTAACAAGCCCGCTGTAACGCGTCAACAGATTGGGCGAGAGCGCTTTACACACTTGATACGGCATACTACAAGCCGTATTTTCAACAAGTTGCCGAAGGAAGGCGGGGCATGCGAGGGTTTGGGAGCGGAATCAGGCGGATCTGCGCCGTTGTGGCGGCCTCCACGGCGGCGGAGATGGCGGCCCAGGTCAGGGCGGCGGTGCGGGAGACGCCTACCGTCGAACTGCGCCTGGATTGGCTGCGCAGCGATGCCGAGCGGGCGCGTTTTCTGCGCTGGCTGAGGAAGAATAAGCCTCGCGGGGCCACTTTTCTGGCCACTTGCCGCCGGCGCGAAGGTGGCGGGAGGCTTGTCGGCAGCGTCGCCGCCGAACTGCACTGGCTGACGCAGGCCCGCGAGGCGGGCTGCTTGTGGTGCGACCTCGAGGTCGAAACCCTCCGCAAGCTCCCCGGAGGGTCGATTCGTGGATATGGCCTGCCGCCACGTATATTGCTCTCCGTGCATGACTTCCGCCGCACGCCTAAGTTCGCGGACGGAACAGCCATCCGATTGCCACGGTTGCGCGAGGTTGACGCCGTAAAAATCGCGGTGTTCGCCCGTACCCTGCGGGAAAGCTTAGTACTTCTCGGTTTCGCCCGCCTCCCCAAAGACTTTCCACCGGCCGCGAGGAATTCGGTTGTGGTGCCGATGGGTGAGGTGGGACTTCCTGCCCGTGTCCTGGCGCTCCGAGAGGGCAGCTCCTTGGCTTACGCGCCGGTCGCCGTTGCGACCGCTCCCGGCCAAGTCTCGCTGCACGATCTGAAGCATCTCTATCGGGCCCACAAATTGACTCACAAAACCAAGATCTTTGGAGTCATCGGCGACCCCATAGGACATTCTCTGTCTCCGCTGCTCCACAATTCCGGGTTCATCGCACGGAAGACCGATGCCGTGTATCTGCCTTTCTTGGTGGGGAATTTGTCCGATTTCCTGAACGTCGCTCGCGAGTTGGGCGTCCGGGGATTTAGCGTAACGCTGCCGCACAAGGTGAAAATGTTAAAACACCTGGCGGATTGCGACCCCTTGGCGGCGGAAATCGGCGCGGTCAACACCGTCGTGGTGCGGCGCGACGGTTCGATGTACGGCAGCAACACCGACTGCCTCGGCGTGCTGCGCGCGCTGGAGAAGAAGATTCAGCTGAAGGACAGCCGGGTGCTGATTTTCGGAGCTGGAGGATCGGCGCGAGCGGCGGCATTTGGGCTGTCTCGTGTCGGCGCCACGGTGGCAATCTGTGCGCGCCGCGAGCGTGCGGCGCGCGAACTAGCCCGTGCGGTTGGCGGCGAGGTGGTGCCCCGGCGGGCGCTGCGCACGGAATTCTTCGACGCGGTGCTGAATGCCACTCCGGTCGGCATGTACCCAGGCGCGGCAATTTCCCCGCTGGAGCCGCGCGAGTTACACTGTCGGATCGTTATGGACCTCATCTACCGGCCCCAGAAGACGCAACTGTTGAAGCTCGCCGCCCGCAAGGGCCTCGCCACCGTTTCCGGCGTGGAGATGTTCCTCGCCCAGGGCATTGCCCAGTGGGAGATTTGGACCAAACAGCGGGCGCCCGAAGCGGCAATGCGTCGCGCCGTGCTGTCGGCATTGCGCGCGGAAGAATTGCAGCAGGAGCCACGGCGGCGGAGGCCACGGTGATCCGGCCGGATTTCCGCGAATTTCAGCGGCTTGCCAAGCAGGGAAACCTGATTCCCGTCTACGATGTGCTTTCCGCGGACCTGCTCACGCCGGTTAGCGCTTATTTGAGGATTTCGCAGGGGGCGCGATATTCGTTTCTGCTGGAAAGCGTCGAAGGCGGCGAAAAAATCGCGCGCTATACCTTCGCGGGAGCGAACCCGGAAGAAGTTTTTCGTTATGCCAGTGGCGCCTGCGTCATGGAAAGCCGCGACCGCCTGGTGTGGGAAGAACGCGACCCGGTCTCCTTCCTGCGCGAACGGATACAGCGCTTCCGTCCGGTCCGCCTCCCGGGGCTGCCCCCGCTGGTGGCCGGTGCCATCGGCTATTTTTCCTACGACATGGTGCGGCTCATCGAACGCCTGCCCAAGCGCCTGCGCGACGAAATCGGCTTATACGACGCCATGCTGATGTTCTACCACGGCATTATTGCGTTCGATCACGTTCAGCACCGTCTGTGGGTCGTGCGCAACGTGTTCACCGAGGGCTCCGGCAGCCTGCGAACGAAATACAACGCCGCTGTTCGCGAAATCCAGAAAACCCGCAAGCTGCTGGAGCAGCCCGTCGCCGCCGAGCGCCCCCGAAGGGACCCCGGGACCAAGAAGCGTCCAGCGCTCAAAGTTGCCTCCAACTTCCGCCGCCCGGAATACCTGGCGGCGGTGCGCAAGTGCAAGGAATACATCCGCGCCGGCGATATTTTCCAGGTGGTGCTCAGCCAGCGCTTTTCCGTCAAGACCAAGGCCGAGCCGTTTGAGGTTTATCGCGAGCTCCGCGCCCTTAATCCCTCGCCCTATCTTTTCTATCTGCAAATGAATGACGTAGCCGTGGTCGGCAGTTCGCCCGAAATGCTGGTCAAAGTCCAAGGCCGCGACGTTTTCTATCGCCCGATTGCGGGAACGCTTCCTCGCGGCAAAGACGAGGCCGAGGACCAGCGCCTGGAAAAGCAGATGCTCGCCAGCGAAAAGGAGCGTGCCGAGCACATTATGCTGGTGGACCTGGGCCGCAACGACCTCGGCCGGGTCTGCGACTACGGCACCGTGAAAGTCGAACAGCTCATGAACGTCGAGCGCTTCTCGCACGTGATGCACCTGGTTTCCAGTCTGCGCGGGCGCCTGCGCGAAGACGTGGACTGCTTCGACGCGCTGATGGCTTGCTTTCCGGCGGGCACCGTTTCCGGCGCGCCCAAAGTACGCGCCATGGAAATCATCGAAGAGCAGGAGCGAACCCGGCGCGGCATTTATGCCGGCGGCGTCCTGTACATGGATTTTGCTGGTAATCTGGACTCCTGCATCGCGCTGCGCACCATGGTGGTCAAGAATGGCGTCGCGTACGTGCAGGCCGGAGGCGGCATCGTTGCCGATTCCACTCCGGAGGGCGAATACCAGGAAAGCGTCAACAAATCGCGCGCGCTGGTAACCGCTCTGGAAGCCGCGCACCGCGGGCGCCGCTAGAGAAAATATCGTGATTTTGCTGCTCGACAACTACGATTCGTTCACCTACAACCTGGCGCAGTATCTGGGCGAGCTGGGTTGCAACGTCGAAGTGCATCGCAACGACAAAATCTCCGTGGATGAAATCGCGCGCCGCAAGCCGGAGCGTATCGTGATTTCGCCGGGCCCCTGCACTCCGCAGGATGCCGGGATTTGCATTGAGCTGGTTCAACGGCTCTCGGGGAAATTTCCCATTCTTGGGGTGTGCCTCGGGCATCAGGCTATCGGCGCGGCGTTCGGGGGAAAAGTCATTCGTGCGCCGAAGCTGTTTCACGGCAAGACCAGCAAAATTCACCACGACTCCAAGGGCGTCTTTCGCAAGCTGCCCGATCCGTTCACCGCGACGCGCTATCACTCGCTCATCGTCGAGCGCAAGTCGCTGCCGCGCGAGCTCGCGATCACCGCCGAAACCGACGACGGCATCATCATGGGCGTCCGCCACCGCCGTTACAAACTCGAAGGCGTCCAGTTCCATCCCGAATCCGTGCTAACCGAATCCGGCAAGCAACTCCTGCAGAACTTCCTCTCGCTGTAACGCGCACCAGAAGCAGTGGCGACGCAGCATCTTGCGCTCCGTTTCAGCGAGATGAGTCCGCTTGTGCCTGTCCGTTCTCAGTGAAGGCCGCTCTGGTTTCCGTTTAGTTTAAATTATATATAGTTATTTATGATAATTATGTGGTATATACGGTATGTATCGCCATGCCGCGCACATAGTTCACCTAGCGGTTGGCGTAGAAATTCCGATCGATCCCGAGTTTCCGGAGGTGTCTCATGATGACCGGCCGCCCTGTTATAGCGGCAGTTGTGGCCATGGCGCTGGCGGGCCTTCCGGTCTCGGCCCGGCGCGATCCGCTGGGCCTGATAACCGAGGCGGACGGCGCGTATCTAAGCGACCGCCGTGTTTCTTCCGGAACGAGTCTCTATGATGGCGACCGCCTCTCCACCGAACCCGATGGCGTCCTGCGCCTGCGTAGTGGCGCAGCCATGTTCTATCTTCCCGGCGACAGCCAAGTAACGCTGCGCAGCGATTCCTCCGCCGAAAAGGGCACGCAGATGGATCTGACCGCGGGCACGCTGGTCTTTTCCACAGCGCGAGCCGCGGCAACGGAGATCCGCGCCAGTAAGGCAAGCATTCGCCCCGCCGCGGACGTCCCCACGATCGGCCAAATCACCGCGGTAGCGCCCAAGCTGCTCTACGTCTACGCTCGTCGCAATTCGCTGAAATTTTCGTATGGCGATGAAAGCGAAATCATTGCCGAAGGTGAGGCCTACCGCGTCGTCCTCGACCCCACCGAAGACGACACCGCCGCCAAGCCGGATGGCAGCGAGCATCCGGACAGAAAGCCCCGCCACCGGCGCAGGGGCTTTCTCTTTTTCCTAATCGGTGCTGGAGCCATTGCAGCGGCCGCGGCGGGTGGAGGCGCCGGCACGTCCACTTCCCATCCCATTGTCGAGCACTCGGAAAGCCCCTTCCAGCCGTAGAATCTGCGTCTTCGCCGAGCGCCTCGATTTTGCGCTGGGTCACAAGCGGCGCCCTCATCTCTCGTAGGGGCCGGGGCTTGCCCGCTCGGCGTCTACCCGGGCACGCTGGTCGCCGCGGAGCAAGCGCTTTCGAGTTGCTGGACTACCCCCTCTAACGCCGCTTCTCTCCAACTCAGGAACGCCCGACCTTCGTGAATGCGATCAAGGCAGACAGTTTTTCCTCTGCCCCACCCGAAGAAATCGCCTTGCCTGCCAGTCGCACTCCGTCCAACAAATTATCCGCGACATCACACGCCACCAGGGCCGCCGCGGCATTAATGACCACGATGTCTCGCCGCGGGCCGGTCTCGCCCGCAAAGATTCCCCGAATGATCGCGGCGTTCTCCGCCGGAGTGCCACCTTGCACCGCCGCCAGCGGTGCTACTGACATGCCGAAATCTTCCGGCGTAACCACGTAGCGGCGCACGCCGCCGTGCTGCACCTCCGCAACGAGCGTTTCGCCCGCCAGCGAAATTTCATCCAAGCCGCCGGATCCGTGGACCACAAATGCGCGCTCGACGCCAAGCTCCGCCAGCGTGGCTGCCACTAGGTCGATGGCGTCCGCCGAAAAAACTCCAAGCACCTGCGCCTGCGCCCCGGCGGGATTGGTCAGCGGCCCCAGCAGATTGAAAACCGTGCGCACGGCAATTTCCTTTCGTGCCGGAACCGCGTGACGCGTCGCCGCATGAGCCGCCGGCGCAAACAGAAAACCGATCCCCAGCTCGCGAATCGCGCGGCCCATGTCGGTCAATGGAAGGTCGACGCGCACGCCCAGCGCTTCCAGCACGTCCGCCGAACCGCTTTGCGAACTGGCCGCGCGATTTCCGTGCTTGGCCACCCGCGCGCCAGCCGCCGCCGCCACGATCGCCGCCGCCGTCGAAATGTTGAACGTGTTGCAGCCGTCTCCCCCGGTGCCGCAGGTATCTACCATGCCCGCGGGCCGGACTTCGCCCTCCGCGAACACCGCCGCCGCATGCCGCCGCATCACCGACGCAAAACCCGCCAGCTCCGCCACCTGCACTGGCCGCCCGTTCAACGCCAGCAGCAAGCGCACGATCTCCGCGGTCTCCACCCGGCCGGAGAGCATCTCCTCCATCACTGCTTCTGCTTCCGCGCGCGCGAAAATGTGCCCCTTTTCGGCTCGTTCGATGAGGGTTAGCGCCATCGCTAGGCAGCCGCTCTCTTCCCGCTCGCCTTCGCTACAAGCTGGTTACAAACGTTGCGCTCTGGGCTCATTTTTCCAGCCGATTTGGCGGGCTCCTTGCTCCGTTCCGGCCTTCCGGTTAAACTCCAGTGTTTTGCTGATGCATAAATTCTAGCACTGACGGAACCCCATGAAGATTCACGAGTATCAGGCCAAGGCCATCCTGTCCCGCTACGGCGTAACCACCCCGCGCGGCGAGGTGGCTTTCACCAAGGAAGAGGCCCGCGAGGCCGCGCAACGCCTGAAGTCCAAAATCGTGGTGGTCAAGGCGCAGATTCACGCCGGCGGCCGCGGCAAGGCCGGTGGCGTCAAGCTGGCGCGTTCCGCCGACGAAGCCGCCGACATCGCCAGCCAGATTCTCGGCATGAACTTGGTCACCGTGCAAACCGGTCCCAGCGGGCGCATCGTCAAGCGCGTGCTGATCGAAGAAGGCTTGGACATCAAGCGCGAACTCTATCTCAGCATTCTCGTCGATCGCGGCACCGGCAAAGTCGTGTTCATGGCCAGCGCTGCCGGTGGCATGGAAATTGAAGAGGTCGCCAAAAATAATCCGGAAGCCATCATCCGCGAAACTATTCACCCGGTAGTCGGCCTTCAGCCCTACCAGGCGCGCAAGCTGGCCTTCGGCCTGGGCCTTTCCGGCCAAGCCGCCACCCCCGCCGCCCCTTTTTTCCAGGCCCTGCATCGCGCCTTTGTGGACACCGATTCTTCTCTCCTGGAAATTAACCCCTGCGTGCTTACCGGCGACGGCCGCATCGTGGCGCTCGATGCCAAAATGACCTTCGACGACAACGGCCTGTTCCGCCACAAAGAACTCCGCGAATTGCGCGATCTGGATGAAGAAGATCCCTTGGAAGTGGAAGCTTCGAAATACGGTTTGAATTACATCAAGCTTGACGGCACCGTGGCCTGCATGGTGAATGGCGCGGGCCTGGCCATGGCCACCATGGACATCATCAAGTACGCGGGTGGCTCGCCTGCCAACTTTCTGGACGTGGGCGGTGGCGCGTCCTCCGATCAAGTGAAAAATGCCTTCCGCATCCTGATGAGCGATCAGAGTGTGCGCGCCGTATTCATCAATATTTTTGGCGGCATCCTGCGCTGCGACGTCTTGGCGACGGGCGTAGTCGCCGCTACCAAAGATCTTCAGGTCAAGGTCCCCGTCGTGGTTCGCATGGAAGGTACTAACGTTGAGAAGGGCCAGCAAATCCTCCGGGATTCCGGCCTCAACTTCACCATCGCCGACGGCATGAAAGACGCCGCGCAAAAGGTCGTCGCTCTCGCCGGAGGTGCGCGATGAGCGTTCTTGTTGACGAAAAAACACGCTTGATCATTCAGGGCTTTACCGGCCGTGAAGGCACCTTCCACGCGCAGCAGATGATTGAGTATGGAACCAACGTCGTTGGGGGAGTTACGCCTGGCAAAGGCGGCACCAAGCATCTGGAGCGCCCCGTATTCGATACCGTTTCCGAAGCCGTGAAAGGCGCGGGCGCCAACGCTTCGGTAATCTTCGTGCCGCCGCCGTACGCCGCCGACGCCATCCTCGAAGCCGCCGATTCGGAAATTCCGCTGGTCATTTGCATCACCGAAGGCATTCCGGTCATCGACATGGTGCGTGTGTTTGCCACCATTGATTCCAAGAAAACGCGCCTCATCGGCCCTAACTGCCCGGGCGTCATTTCTCCCGGCAAGTGCAAGATCGGCATCATGCCCGGGCGCATTCACAAACAGGGACATGTCGGCGTAGTCAGCCGCAGCGGCACACTAACCTACGAGGCCGTCGACCAGCTCACCCGCCTCGGTATCGGCCAATCCACCTGCATCGGGATCGGCGGCGACCCCATCATCGGCACATCTTTCCTGGACGCCATTCGCCTCTTCAACGACGACCCGGGCACCCACGCCATCATCCTCATCGGCGAAATCGGCGGCAACGCCGAAGAACGCGCCGCCGAGTTCATCAAAGCCAGCGTCAAAAAGCCGGTCGTGGGCTTCATCGCCGGACAAACCGCGCCTCCGGGCCGTCGCATGGGCCACGCCGGCGCGATCATCAGCGGCGGTCAAGGCACCGCCAAAGACAAATACGCGGCCATGAGCGCAGCAGGCATCCGCTGCGTAGAAACCCCAGCCGACATGGGCTCCACGCTAGCAGCAGCATTGAAATAAGTCAGGTTTTGTAGCGGCCGTCTTCCGAGGCGGGCGCATTGGAGCAGTTATGTAGTGGCCGGTCTTTAGACCGGCCTTCTGGAACATCACAAACGCATTGGAGGAATTTTCAGTGGCTCTAGAGCGGACCTTTGCAATTATCAAGCCTGATGCCGTTAGCCGCGGCCAACAAGGCGAAATTCTCTCGCGCATTCACAAGGCCGGTTTCAAGATCGTGGCGATCAAAAGCATGCGCCTCACCAAAGACGAAGCTGGCGGCTTCTACGCCGTCCACAAAGCCCGCCCCTTCTTCGGCGAGCTCACCGACTTCATGTCCTCCGGCAAAATTTTCGCCATGGTCTTGGAAGCCGAAGGCGCCATCCTCAAGTGGCGCGACACCATGGGCGCCACCGACCCGAAAAAAGCCACCCCCGGCACCATCCGCCACGACCTGGGTACCAGCATCGGCAACAACTGTACCCATGGCTCCGACGCCCCAGACACCGCCGCTTTCGAAATCGGCTATTTCTTCGCCGGCCATGATTTGATTTAAGCTCCCAACCTGCGCACGTTCTACGACAGGGGTTTTTCCTAATTCACTTCGCCGCCGCCGCGCCCTTGTCTGCAAACACAACGCGGGGCCGAAGAATGCGGCCGTCTTCAGCTTTCCCCTTTGCTTCCGTGCTTCTTTACCTCATCCCTCCCCGCTACAATCCCTTCGTGGACCCTCTCCGCGAACTCGGCCGCGTCCTGCTCATCCTCGGCGTCATCCTTGCCGTCGCCGGCGCCCTGCTCTACTTCGGCGGCCGCCTTCCGTTCCGACTCGGCCGCCTGCCCGGCGACATCGTCCACCGCGGCGAACACGCCACTTTTTATTTCCCCATCGTCACCTGCCTCCTCCTCAGCCTCGCTTTGTCTTTTCTCTTCTGGCTCTTCTCCCACTTCCGCCGTTAAGATGTCTCCCGCCGGTTCGCCACCATTTGGTTTCACGGGAGACTTTGATGAAACTCTTGCTTCGGTTCTGCGCCGTTCTGCTTTTCCTTGTGACTCCCGCCGTCGCCCGGCAATCTTCTCCCCCGCCTCGCCAAGATCTCTCCTCTCGCGTCCCGCCCGCCAAGCCCAGCGACGTCAGCTCCATCGATGCCATCCTGCACGCCGTCTACGATGTAATTTCCGGTCCCCCCGGCGACCGCGACTGGAACCGCTTCCGCTCTCTCTTCATCCCGGAAGCCCGGCTCACCTCCGCCACAAAGAGCACCGACGCCTCCGCCCGTCCGGTCCGTCTCCTGACCGTCGATGACTACGTGAAGGGCGCCGGCGACTACTTCGCCAAGAACGGCTTCTTTGAAAACGCCATCGTCAATCGCGTGCAAAGGTTCGGTAACATCGCTCAGGTTTTCAGCAGCTACGAATCTAGCCACGCCGCCAAGGAGAAGCCCTTCACCCGCGGCATCAACAGCATGCAACTCTTCTACGACGGTTCCCGCTGGTGGGTTCTTAGCATCCTGTGGGACGAGGAGTCTCCCAACAATCCTCTGCCCCCGGAAATGGCCGCAAAGTCCCCCGGTGCGGCGACGCCCTAACCCAGTCCTGGCCCATATCCGCTCCCGGCCCACCGATTTTCGCCGCAGCGGTCCACCCGGAAGGCTGTACTGTAAGTTTACTCTTGACTTAACATCACCTACTGTGGTACACTATTCCGTGTTGGCTCGAATCACTCCTGCACTGAATTTCATCCAATCCTTTTGTTTTCTGTCGCTTGCGGATGATTTACACCTTTCCAGACCCTGCCACATCGTTCAAGTTACATGGAATCAATATCTTACGGAAAATAAAGCAACGCCCGGACTCGTTCCACGCTTCCTCCCTCGTCGCCGAGTGCACCCTGTGTGCAAAATCGCCCTGTGTTTTCAACAATTTACAAACTGCCTTTTTCCTAAATCTTTTAGAATGATATCGATGCAAACTGCCCCAGGGGGTGGGGGGGGTAAAAAGCGAACCCCAGGCGAAAATCGCCGCCGCGACGCCGCCCCTAGGCGCCGCGTTGCGCCCATTTACAGTCCGGCATGCAGTGTCGCTCCCACCGCGCTTCCCACCAGTCACCAATCACCAGTCACGAGTCACCGGACATGAGCCAGCTCACCTTCAACCTCATGCCCGACCGCAAGACCTGGACCGTCAGCGAGCTGACCGGAAAGATCCGCGACCTCCTCGCCAGAAATTTCACCGACATCAGCGTCCAGGGCGAAATCTCCAACTGCCGCGAAGCCCAGTCCGGTCACATCTACTTCACCCTGAAAGACGACCGCGCCCAGGTGCGCTGTGTTTTCTTCAAGCAGCAGCAGCGCGGCATCAAGTTCCGCCCCGAAGATGGCCTGCTGATGACCGTGCGCGGCTCGATCAGCGTCTACGAAACCCGCGGCGAGTATCAGATCTACGTGGAAAATCTCGAGCCCGTCGGCCGCGGCGCGCTCCAGTTAGCTTTCGAGCAACTGAAAAAGCGCCTGGAAGCCGAAGGCCTGTTCGACCCCGCCCGCAAGAAACCCCTGCCGTTGCTCCCCAGCCGCATCGGCATCATCACCTCGCCCAAGGGTGCGGCCGTCCGCGACGTCGTGCGCATCCTCACGCGCCGCTTCCACAACGTGCATTTGACCTTGTATCCTGTGCGCGTACAGGGCGAGGGCGCCGCCGAGGAAATCGTCAGAGCCCTCAAGTTTTTCAATCAAAGGCAGCTGGTTGATGTGTTGATCCTCTCGCGCGGGGGCGGCTCCCTGGAAGATTTGTGGTCCTTTAACGAAGAAATCGTCGCGCGCGCCATCTTCTCCTCGGAAATACCGGTGATCTGCGGCATTGGCCACGAAACCGATTTCACCATCGCCGACTTCGTCGCCGACGTGCGCGCCTCCACGCCGTCCGCCGCCGCCGAGTTGGTCGTCCAGACCCGCCGTGAATTCGACAAACACATCGCCGAACTCCGCGGCGCTCTTGCCGAACAAATGCGCTATCGCATCCTGGTCCTCAGCCGCCGTGTCCACGAACTCGCTGGCCGCCGAGGCTTCCGCCGCCCCTTGGACCTACTGCGCCAGCAGCGCCAGCGCGCCGACGAAATGACCGCCCGCCTGGCTCGCGGCCTGCACGCCAGCCTGGAACAGTCCCGCAAGCGCTTCAACGCCGCCCACCTGCGCATCGCCTCGTTTGATTTTCGTATGAAAATTGCCGCGCTGCGCCTGCGCCTGGAAAAACGCGCCACCGAACTCGCCGCCCGCGCCGAGCGCCTGCTGCGCACCAAACGCGAACGCATGGACCGCCTGCGCCTGCAACTCGAAGAGCGCAGCCCCCTGCGCGTCCTCGAACGCGGCTACGCCATCGCCACTGACGCCGCCGGCCACGTCCTCCGCGACGCCGCCCAAGTCGCCCTAGGCGATACCATCTTCGTCCAACTCCACCGCGGCCGCCTCACCAGCGAAGTGAAGAGGAAGGAAGCAATGTGACCTCCCTGTTTGCCGCCATGCGCCGCTATGGCTGCGTTTGGGCCCTTCCATCCTTAATCTCTTTTACCTTGTCGATCAGATCGTCGGCCATCTTCAGCAATTCTTCGCGTTCATCCTCTCTTGCAACAATATCTGCCTTGCGGCGGTACAGCAGATTCATGTAGGCCATCGCGTCGTCGTAGTCCGGCCTGATCGAAATCGCGCGCTTCAAGGCGTCAATACCTTCCTCGATCGTTCGCCCATGTTCTCGTGCGTATTGCTCCCGCAAATCCCACGGCAACTGGTCGGCATCATCCAACCCGCCTCCGTGCTCATTGAAGTCCTTTCGCAGTTCGGCGTTCGCGCGGAACGCGAGCGTCCAATCGATCACGCCGATCCAATAGTAGGGCTCGGCGTCGTTCGGCCTGAGTTGAGTGTGCCGTTGAAAGTAAGATTTCGCTTCGAGAAAAACGTCCGGATTGAACGGAGTCCCTCCCATCATGAACAGGAGCGAGCCGAGGCCATCCATCGCGGGAAGATTCTGCGGATCCAACGCGAGGACACCCTTGAATTCATCCGCCGCGGCGCGTCCCACGGCCGTGTTCTCCTCGCTCGGCGCACCGGGAATGTATTCCGACGCATAGGCAGTCGCGAGATACAGCCGAGCATTGATCAAATGTGGATCAAGCTGCTTAGCTCGGAGGAAGTACTGCTCTGCATCTTTGGATTGGCCGTTCTTGAAAGCGTCAACCCCTTGATTCAGCGTTTGCAACGCATCGCTCTGCGCCTCCGTTTGAGGCGAACTCTGTCGCTCAGAGAGTTTTGCTGTACCAATGACTGGAGGCGAAAGGAGGAACAGTACAACCACGCAGGAGAAAGAGGTACGCGCAAGGGCACACAGAATCGACATAGAAACTCCGATCTCCCCTGCGCAGGAAAGATTCTACTCTTCGTCGCCGGTGGAAGTCACTTTGAGGACGGCCAGGAAGGCTTCTTGTGGGATGTCGACTTGGCCGACGCGCTTCATGCGCTTTTTGCCTTCTTTTTGCTTTTCGAGGAGTTTGCGTTTGCGCGAAATATCGCCGCCGTAGCACTTGGCCAGAACGTTTTTGCGGATGGCCGCAACCGTCTCGCGGGCAATCACTCGGCTGCCGATCGCCGCCTGAATGGGCACCTCGAACATTTGCCGTGGAATCAGTTTTCGCAGTCGCGTGACCAGTTCGCGCCCGCGGTCGTAGGACTGCTCGCGGTGGCAAATCATCGACAACGCATCCACCGGTTCGCCGCCGACCAGCACGTCCAGCTTGATCAGGTCGGATTCGGTGTAACCCGCAAGGTGATAGTCGAGCGAAGCGTAACCGCGCGAAACGCTTTTCAGCCGGTCGTAGAAATCCAGCACGATTTCGTTCAGCGGCAATTCGTAGGTCAACATGACGCGGGTCGGCGACAAATACTCGAAACCCTTTTGCGTGCCGCGCTTGTCCTGGCAAAGCTGCAGAATTCCGCCGACGGATTCTTCGTTGGTGATGATCATGGCCTTGATGATCGGCTCTTCGATCTTGCTGATGTCGCCGGGGCTGGGAAATTTCGCCGGGCTGTCCACTTCCATCACTTCGCCGGTGACCCGCGTAATGCGGTAGCGCACGCTCGGCGCCGTGGTGATCAGGTTCAGCCCGAATTCGCGCTCGAGACGTTCCTGCACGATTTCCATATGCAGCAGGCCGAGGAAGCCGCAGCGGAAACCAAAGCCGAGTGCTACCGAATTTTCCGGCTCGTAAAAAAACGCCGCGTCATTCAGCTTCAATTTGCCGAGAGCGTCGCGCAGCGGTTCGTAATCGTCAGCAAGAACCGGAAAAAGCCCGGCAAAAACCATGGGCTTGATGGCTTCAAAACCCGGCAGCGCCGGCGCGGGACGTCCCGCGTCGGTGACCGTGTCGCCCATGCGCGCATCCGCCACCTGCTTGATGTTCGCCACGATAAAACCAACGTCGCCGGCTTCGAGCGCGTCCAGCGCGATGGGTTTTGGCGTAAGCGTGCCCAAAGTTTCGACTTCATGGACCAAATTGGTGTAGCACAGCCGAATTTTCATGCCGTTGGTGATGCGGCCTTCCATCACCCGCACTAGCACCACGGCGCCGCGGTAGATGTCGAACCACGAATCGAAAATCAGCGCCTGTAACGGATTTTCCGCGCTGCCTTTCGGTGGCGGCACGCGCGCCACGATGGCTTCCAGCACGTCTTCGACGCCAATGCCGCTCTTGGCGCTGATCATCAACGCGTCGTGCGCCGGAATGGCTAGCACATTTTCGATCTGCTCTTTTACAAAGTCGGGTTGCGCCGCAGGCAGATCGATTTTGTTGATGACTGGAAGAATGGTCAGATTGCTGCCGGCAGCGAGAAACGTATTGGCGACGGTTTGTGCTTCCACGCCCTGGCTGGCATCGACGACCAGCAGCGCGCCTTCGCAAGCAGAAAGCGCTCGCGAAACTTCGTAGGAAAAATCGACGTGCCCCGGCGTGTCGATCAAGTTCAAGCGATAGGTGTTTCCGTCTTTGGCCTTGTAGTGCAGCCTGATACTTTTAGCTTTGATGGTGATGCCGCGCTCGCGCTCCAGGTCCATGGAGTCGAGGAACTGCTCGTGCATTTCACGCTGCGTCAAAGCCCCGGTCATCTCCAGCAGGCGGTCCGCCAGCGTGGATTTGCCGTGGTCGATGTGCGCGATGATGCAAAAATTGCGTATGAACTTTGGATCCATCTGGGTCTAGGCCGGCAGGAGCTCTCTTCCTTAGGAGTCGGCGCCGCACAGGGCGCAGAAAACGTGCCGTGTAGCCATTCAGTTTGCCACAGATTCCTGCGGCGCGTAAGCCGTGCCACATACCGCATCGAGGCGGCGGACGCGTTTTGCCCTCTTCAGCGGGCGGTATATAGTTACAAGGGGCGGTTTGCGATTCACGTCGCGCACAGTCCATCTCCAAGCGCAAATAGAAACCAAAAGGGCAACCTCTTCTGATGGCCGCAGACGTCAGCAAGCAGCTAGAGCGCGCGAAACGCTTCCTCGAGAAAAACCGCGTCGAGGATGCGATCGAGGCCTATCTGGCGGTCATTGAGGGGGCTCCGCAGCACCAGGAAGCCACGCAGGCCCTGGGCGACCTGTACGCGCGCATGGAGCAGCCCGACAAGGCTTCGGTTTACTACGGCATGCTGTTCGATCTGCTGATCGAGCCTCGGGAAGAAACCAAAGCGCTGGCCATCTATAACCGTTTTTTGCGCTCCGCTTCGGTGCGGCAGCCGCCGGAGCGCATTGCGCGCTACGCCTTTCTGCAGCAGCGGCAGAACCGTTTCGATGAGGCCATGGAGCAGTACACCAAGGCCGCCGAGATGTTTACCGAGGCGGGCCGCGCTGAAGACGCGCTGTTCTGCTGGGAGCGCACCGCCCAACTGGCGCCCGAAGATCCCGCGAGCCAACTGCGACTGGCCGAGGCCGCCGAGCGCATCGGCAAGAATGCTTTAGCCGCGAGAGCTTTTCTGCGCGCTGGGCAACTGGCATCCACCGGCGGGGCGCCGGCCGACGCGCTGCGTCTCTTCGGACGGGCATACAAGCTGGCGCCGCAAGAACGCAGCGTGGCGCTGCTGTTCGCGGATGCCACGCTACGCTCGGGCGACGCCACGAAAGCCGCGGCGCTGCTGGAGCCGTTCGCCGCCACGGAAAAGGACGCCAACTTTTTCGATACCTTCGCCGATGCGCTGATGCATTCGGGCCAACTCGATCGCGCGCGCCAGGTGCTGGAGCCGATGGTGCGCGACAAGAACGAAGGCGGGACGCGATTCTTCGAACTTGCCGATCTTTACGCCACGGCCGGACAAGACTCCAAGGCGGTGGAGGTGCTCACGGTACTGAAGCTTCGCATGTTTGCCGATCAGCGCCAGAATGATTTTGCGACGCAGCTGGATAGTGTCGGAGGGAAGCACCCCAACTCGCAGGCCGTCGTGGAATTCTGGGCGGGCGTCTTCAACGAACTGAACCGTGAATCGCAGTATTTCGAAATCATGGTCAAGCTGTTTGACGTTTATTTCAAGGCCGGGAACATCGCCAAGGCCTGCGAAACGCTCGAGAAGCTGGTGGACATCGACGCCTACGACTACCGCAATCAGGAGCGGCTGGACCACTTGCAGGGCCACGTGGACGAAGCGTTTTTGAAGCGAGTGCGGGCCCGGCTGGCCAAGTCCGGCACGATTGCCGCGCCGTCGCGCGGACAGCAGCCCCAGGGGTTGTCCTCGGAGACCTCGAACGCGCCGCAGTCCGGGAGCGAAGACAGCCGCAAAATGCAGGCGCTCGAGGATCTGATCGTCCAGACGGAAATTTTCCTGCAATACTCGCTGCAAACCAAAGCGCTGGAGCGGCTGCAGAAGATTGCCGCGATGTTTCCCGGCGAAGAAGAGCGCCATCCGCGGCTGAGGAACCTCTATCAGACCGCCAATTGGTGGCCGGAGGGCGCGCCCAAGGCGAAAGCCGCGGAGCCCGTGGCGCGGCCGGCCGCGCCGGCACCTGCGCCCACACCGGTGGCGGAGTCGCCGGGGTCCAATATAGCGGTGAAGACCGGCGTATACGCCGCGGAGACGCTGCGCGACCTCTCAAAAATTTCCGAGATCAACCAAAAAATATTCCGGCAGCAAACGCCGCGGGCCATGCTCAATACGGCGGTCAATGAAGTCGGCGGGTATCTGCGCTCTTCTCGGGCCCTGGCGGTATTTGGAGCGCCGGGCCGCCCGCCGGAAATGGCGGCGGAGTATTGCGCACAGGGGATTCGTCCGGCGCCGGGCGCCCAGGTGGTGTTTCTGATCGCGCACATGGAAAAGGCGCAGCCGGATGAACTGGGCGGCTTGATTGTGGACGCCTCGGAGGGTTCGATTCTGAGCGAACTGGGACTGACGACCGCGCTTGGCGTGATCATCACCGACAAGGAAACGCAGGTTCCCGCGGGCATGCTGATTGTGGCGCATACCGATGAGCACAAATGGAAACCAAACGAGGCGTACTTTTTGCAAGCCATTGGCGATCAGCTGCTGATGAGCGTGAGCCACACCAGGTTGCGTTCGCTGGTGCGCCGCATGGGGGTTTCCGACGAGCGCACCGGGCTGCTCAGCCGAAGCTCGTACCAGAGCTGTTTGCTGAATGAAGCGGACCGTTCGCGCACGCAAGGCACGCCGCTGTCTCTTGCAATACTGCAGATCGACCGCGGGGCAGAGATCTTGCGGCAGCAGGGCGAATCGCCGGTGGAACGCTTCCTGGAGCAACTGGCGCGCTCGCTGCAGCCGATCGTGCGGCAGAACGATGTGGCGATAAAATACACATCCTGGGCGCTGGCTTTTATTTTGCCGGATACCACGCTGGCCGGGGCGCAGAATTTGGCGGACAAGCTGCGCCGCGCAGCTTCCGGGGTGCGCCCGCCGTGGGACTCGACGCAGATCACGCTGAGCGCGGGAATTGTGGAAGCAGTGGCCAAGCCGGATTACGACAGCGAAGATATTGTTACGGATTTGATCAACCGCGCGGAAACTTCCGTGGAAGAAGCGCGCAAACGGGGCGGCGACCTCATCGTGGCCCTGGAAAGCCCGAAACTTTAGGGGCGAAATAAGAAAGGGAAATATGTTTCCGACCGACGTAGTGATTGTTGCCGGGGCACGCACGCCCATGGCGCGGTATACGGGCGCGTTTTCCGATGTTTCCGCGATCGAACTGGCGGCGCTGGCTTCGAAAGAAGCGATTCGCCGTTCCGGCGCCGATCCCGGGGAATTCGATCACGCTATTTTCGGCAACGTGATGCAGACCAGTGCGGACGCTCTTTACGGGGCGCGGCACGTGGGCTTGAAAGCGGGATTGAAGATCGAGACGCCGGCGGTGACCGTGAACCGGCTGTGCGGTTCTGGAATCGAGGCCATTTCGCAGGCAGCGCAGCGTTTGTTGCTCGGTGAAGCGACCATGGTTCTGGCCGGCGGAATGGAGAACATGACGCAGGCGCCGTTTGTGATTCGCGGGGCGCGCAACGGACTGAAGTTGGGTGGCGGTGCGCTGGAAGATTCGCTGATGGCCGGGTTGACCGATTCTTATTGCGGCTTGCCGATGGCGTTGACCGCGGAAAAACTTGCCGAGCAGCATGGGATCACTCGCAAAAATGCGGATGCGTATGCGCTGCGCAGCCAGCAGGCGGCCGATGCCGCGTACAAGGCTTGCCGCATCAAGGAAGAACTTGTGCCGGTGGAAGTGAAGCAGGGGAAAAAGACGATTGTGGTGAGCGAAGACGATCACCGGCGGCCGGAGACGACCATGGAGACGCTGGAGAAATTGCCGTCGTCGTTCAAGAAAGATGGGATCGTTACGGCCGGCAATGCCAGTGGGATTGTGGATGGCGCAGCGGCTGTGGTGGTGACGCGCGAGAAAACGGCCAAGGAGCAGGGGCTTAAGCCTGTTGGCCGCATCGTGTCTTGGGCCGTGGCTGGTGTCGATCCCAGTATCATGGGCATCGGTCCGGTGCCGTCGTCACAAAAGGCGCTGAAGCTTGCGGGGTTAACGCTGGAGCGGATGGATCGGGTTGAGGTGAATGAGGCCTTTGCGGCGCAATATCTTGCGGTGGAGAAAGTTTTGGGGCTCAACCGGGACAAGACCAACGTTAACGGGGGAGCGATCGCGCTTGGACATCCTTTGGGAGCTTCGGGGACTCGTCTGGTGATTACCATATTGAACGAACTCCGCCGCAATCAGCTGCGGTATGGGTTGGCTACGGCTTGTATCGGCGGCGGGCAGGGGATTGCCATGATTGTCGAGGCGCTTTACAACTAGGCCGCGCCGTTTCTGCTACACTTTTGCATCTGACCGGCGAATTCCTGCCGGTTCTTTTTCCGTCGGCGGCCGGCGGCATCTTCTACGAGGAAAAGCATGGCGATTGAAAAAGTGGGAGTCGTAGGGTGTGGCCTGATGGGCTCGGGAATCGCGCAGGTGGCGGCGCAGGCGGGGTTTTCGACCGTGGTGCGCGAGGTCAGCCCAGAGATTGTAGAGAAGGGGCTGAAGAGCATTGAGAAGAATCTGGCGCGACTGGTGGAGAAGGGAACCGTCACTGAGGCGCAGAAGAATGAGATTCGCGGGCGGCTGAAGGGTTCGACGGCGCTGGAAGATTTGAAGGATTGCGACGTGATCGTGGAGGCCATCATCGAGCAGCTTCCGGCGAAACGGGAACTTTTTGGAGCTTTGGATGCGCTGTGCCCGCCGTCGACAATTTTTGCCAGCAATACTTCTTCGCTTACGATCACGGAAATCGCCACGGCTACCAAGCGGCCGCAGCGCTTTGTGGGGCTGCATTTTTTTAACCCGGTGCCGGTGATGAAGCTGGTCGAGGTGGTGCGCACGATCGCGACCGAGCCAGCGGTGTACGAAGAGATGGTGGCGTTCGGGGCCAAGCTGGGGAAAACGCCGGTGCGCGCGCACGACAGCACTGGATTTATCGTCAACCGGCTGCTGGTGCCTTATTTGCTGGATGCGATTCGGGCGCTGGAAGAAGGCGTCGGGTCGATTGAAGACATCGACAATTCGATGAAGCTGGGGTGCGGGCACCCGATGGGGCCGCTGACTTTGTTGGATTTTGTGGGGTTGGACACGACGTATTACATCGCGAATATCATGTTCGACGAATTTCGCGAGAGGAGATTTGCTTCGCCGCCATTGTTGAAGCGCATGGTCTTGGCGGGGTGGAATGGGCGGAAGGCCGGGCGGGGATTTTATGATTATTCGGACCCGGCGAAGCCAAAGGCGATGAAGTTTTAACCAGGCGCCGGTTGTGAACGGCTAGGCCATGTTTACGCCGGGAGGGGCAAGCCCCTGCCCCTACAAATGTTGATTGGGACGGGAGGGCTGCACACGAGATGGCTTACGAGAATTTGTTGTACGAGAAGCGGGATGGGATCGCATTTGTTACCTTCAACCGGCCGAAGGTGCTGAATGCGCTGAACCGCAAGACCGTCGAAGAGTTGCGCGACGCGTTGGTGGATGCGCGAGACGACGCGGCGGTGCGCGTGGTGATTCTCACCGGTGCCGGGGAGAAATCTTTTGTCGCGGGCGCGGACATCAGCGAGCTGGCGCAACGGACGGCTGTGGATGGAAAAGACTTTTCCTTGTTCGGGCAGGGCGTGTTTCATTTGCTGGAGACAATGGGGAAGCCTTCGATCTGCGCGATCAATGGATTTGCGCTGGGCGGGGGATGCGAGCTGGCGCTTTCTTGCACGATTCGAATCGCGAGCAAGACCGCGAAACTCGGGCAACCCGAAGTGAAGCTGGGTATTATTCCGGGTTATGGCGGATCGCAGCGGCTGGCGCGGCTTTGCGGCAAGGGCGTGGCCCACGAACTTTGCTTGACCGGCGAGATGATCACCGCGGAAGAGGCGCTGCGGATCGGTTTGGTCAATCATCTCTACGAACCTGGAGAACTACTGGCTGCCGCCGAGGTCATGGCGAAGAAAATTATTGCCAACGCGCCGCTGGCGGTGAAATACACGATCGAAGCGATCGAGCGGGGCGTTGAGATGGGGCAGGAAGAGGGACTGTTTCTGGAGGCTACGCTGTTTGGGCTTTCTTGCGCGACGGAAGATATGCGGGAAGGCACGAAGGCATTCTTGGAGAAGCGGGCGGCGCAGTTCAAGGGGAAGTAAAGAAGTGGCGAAGTAGAGAGGCAATGACGTAACGAGGCAACGACGGACGAGCCGAAATCATGCCTGAAAAAGTACAGCCCGGATCGATTCACGGAGAGCTCAGCGCTGCTGGGTTGCGATTTGGGATTGTGGTGAGCCGATTTAACAGCTTTATTACCGAGCGACTGCTGTCTGCGGCGGTCGATGCGCTGGAGCGGGCGGGGGCCGCGAGCAAGGATGTCGACGTGGTTCGCGTGCCCGGGGCGTTTGAGCTGCCCTTGGCTGCGAAGAAACTTGCGGCGACTGGGGGGTACGATTCACTGGTGGCTATCGGCTGCGTGCTGCGCGGCGAAACGACACATTACGATTACGTTTGCTCGGAAACGGCGCGGGGATTGCAGTTGGCGCAGATGGACAGCGGGCTGCCGATTATTTTTTGCGTGCTGACTTGCGACACGCTGGAGCAGGCCATCGACCGGGCGGGCCTGAAGGGCGGCAACAAAGGGTTCGAAGCGGGGTTAGCGGCGATCGAAATGGCGCGGCTTTCCCGGAAGATCGGTGGCCGGGATCTCGCAGCCGGCAAGATAGGCGCGGCTGGTTCCAAGGCTGGCACGTCCCGAAAGCAGCGGCGCAAGTAACGTGTCATTGCGCAGCAAAGCCCGAGAGTTTGCCATGCAGATGCTGTTTCAGTGGGACATGAGCCAGCAGGAGCCCGCCAAGTTGGAAGCGAAATTTTGGCGGGCGGCCAAGGCCTCGGACCCGACGCGGGCGTTTGCGAATCGATTGTTTGAGGGCACTGCGCGGGAAGTCGTGGTGCTGGATGAAATTATTGTCAAGCACGCGGAGAATTGGCGGTTCGAACGTTTGGCGGCGATCGATCGGGCGATTCTGCGATTGGCCATTCACGAATTGCGGGCGACGGAGACGCCGCCGAAAGTGGTGTTGAACGAGGCTATTGAGCTGGCTAAGAAATTTTCTTCTGAGGATTCGGGATCGTTTGTGAATGGGATCCTGGATGCGTTTCGCAAATCGCTCGCGATTCAATAAATAACCTAGCCAGTGTTAGCGCGTGGCGGCTCAGAAAACCGCCTGCAGCGGGTTTAGAGGCTGCGGAAAAAAGATCGGAGGGACGCGCTAAAGTGTCGAGTGCCACGACATGCTTTACGCCGGTTGCCAAGACATCCTTTACACATGGAAGTTTCGCTCCGTCTTCGATGGCCAACGCGACGCGCGGCGCCACCAGCGCCTGGGTTTTCCCGCGGACCGGGTCGATCTCGCGGATGTACATGTCCCGGTAACTCACCAGCAGTTTTTCGTCGAAGCGTTCCACGCACACCCTGTGCCCGGCCAGCGCTTCGCACACGAACCATCGCCGCCCCGCTTCCGACAGCATCCCGTTGCCATCCAGCCGCCGCACCACGCTCCCCTGTGGATACTCCCACTCCCGCGGCTGTTCCTGGTACCCGCGGGCACTGCGCCGATAGCGCTGCGCAGGCCGCTGCATCCCCAGCGCCTCGTGCGGCCGCTGCTGGTTGTAGCGCTCCCGCATTGCTGCCAAAGCCGCCGGCCGCTCGCGCATAGAGCGTGGCACACCGTGGTAGCGCAACTCGCTGCCCACCGTGCCGTTCAGCCGTTCCACTTTTCCTTGCGTCTGCGGATGGCGCACCCGGCCGTACAGCAGCGCGATGTCCTGCTCGATCAGCCGGATCGACAAAGACGTCAGTCCCCACCCATTGGTGCTCGACCACCACAGCGAACCGTGGTCCATCAGCATCGCTTGCGGCAACCCATAGCTGCGAAACGTGGCCACCAAACACGGATGGGCTTGCTCGATCACCAGCGCCGACAGCGCATGCAAACCCAACAAATACCGGCTGTGATCGTCCACGATGGCCAGCGCGTGGCACTCCCCATCGGCCACCGTGTATTTGGCTTTGCTGTCCATCTGCCACAACTGATTCGGTTCGCTGCGCTCAAATCTTCCGGGCGCCGCTCCCACTCCCGGCTCGGGGCGCGCGATCCGGTCGTGACGTGCCAGGATGCGGTGGATGGTGCGTACCGGCAGCTGCACCGCTACTTGTTCCTGCAACAGAATGCGCAGCTTCTTGGCGCCCCAGCCGGTCTGTTGGCGCAACGCCAGCACCTGCTGCTCGGTGTCTGCGGCGGTGCGCCGCGGACTGCGCTGCGGCCGCCGACTCTGTTCGCGAACCGCCGTCAGCGTTCGCGTCTGCTCGTACCGCCGCAGCCACAAATACCCCGTCGGCCGCGAAATCCCAAACTCCCGACACAACCGCGCCAACCCTTCCCGCCGGCCTTGCGCGCGGATCACAAACTGCATGCGTTGCTCGTTCACCCCCGTCGTCCTCCATGGCATGGCCGACCCTCCCGGCCGGCCACTCTACCTCCACCTGTAAAGGATCTCTTGGCAACCCCTGTAAAGGATGTCATGGCACCGCACACTAAAGCGCGCCCCTACATTTAGGATCCTCAGACTTGGATTGTGCCTTCGAAGATTTTGACTGCGGCGCCGCTTACGCGGGGTACTAGTTTTTTGCCACTTTGCGTGACTTCCACCTCGATGTGACTGGGGCGGCCCATTTCTTCGCCCTGCAGAATGCTCAGCATATGGCCTGGCGAAAGTTTGCCGTGGCGAACGAGATATGCGCCGAGAGAACCGGCTGCTGATCCGGTCGCGGCGTCTTCGTAGGGTTCCCAAGGGAGTATGCCGCGAGAGAACACCTTTCCGTTGCCGCCGCTGGTGAAGCAATAGGCCATGGTGGCGTTTTTTCCTAGCAACTCGCGCAGCGCGATCATCTTGATGGCGATTTTTCCGAGAGCGGCGCGATTTCGCAACGGCACCATCAAATTGAAGATTCCGGTGGAGACATGCTCGGGTTCGAGTTTGGGATCGAAGTCCTTCGGAGAGAGTCCCAGCGCGGCGGCTAGCGCTTTTTTATTGATTTTTGCCGGACGGAAGGCGGCTTCCTTCTGGGTCATGGTGACGCGTTGCGGGCGGCCGTCTTTGAAACGAATTTCGACCGGAAGAACGCCCGCGCCGGTTTGTTGCAGGACGTGGACGCCGCCTTCCTGAGCGGGCACGACGCCGAGTTCGGCGAGCAGAAACCAGGTGCCGATCACGGGATGTCCGGCGAGTTTCAGCTCCTCGCGGGTGGTGAAAATGCGCAGCCGGGCGAGGGCGTTGTCTTCCGTGGGCTTTTGTACGAAGACGGTTTCCGAGAGATTCATTTCGCGGGCGATGGCCTGCATCTCGTCGTTGGAGAGTCCATCACCGTCGGTGATGACCGCCAGCGGGTTGCCTTCGAAGCGAGCGGTGGTGAAAACGTCGAGCGTGTAGAAGCGGCGTTCCATGGGATAAATTGTCACGGCCGGAGCTGGGGAGATCAGAGGCGCTCGAGCTGGGCGACGGTCCTTTCGTTAGTAATATTACCCGTGTTCGATGTGGATTTGGGTTCGATCAAGACGATATGGACTTCTTCGTCAGCGAAGGGGCAGTGTTCGACGCCGCGCGGGACGATGACGAATTCGCCTTCGTTCACGACGGCTTCGCGATCGCGAAACTTCATGCACAAGGTTCCTTTGACGACAAGGAACAGCTCATCTTCCTGGTCGTGGTGATGCCAGATGAATTCGCCTTTGAGTTTTACGGCTTTGACGTGGCAATCGTTCACTTCGCCGATGATCCGCGGGTTGCAGTAGTCGGAGAAACGGCCGAATTTCTCTTTGAGATTGACAGTTTCCACCGAAGCACCTTTGGCATCTGGCATGGCTATAAGTCTTGCACGAGTTTGGTTACAGCGGCGAGAACGCGGTGCGTGGTTTCCGGTTTGCTGGTTTCCGAATAGACGCGGAGAAGATTTTCCGTTCCGGAGGCGCGCACCAGGACCCAGCCGACCTGACCTAGATAGAGCTTGATCCCGTCCATGTCTTCGCGCCGCCCTATGGGCCATTCGAGGAGTTTGGTCAGGCTGCTGCTGGAGAAGTGGGCGATGGCTTTTTCTTTTTGGCCGGGCTTCAGGTCTAAATCGATTCGGCCATAGTGGTACTCGCCAAACTCCGCGGACAAGTCACGCAGCAGCTCTCCCAGCGACTTGCCGTGCCAGGCCATTAGTTCGGCGAGCAACAAAGCAGACACCGTGGCGTCACGCTCGGGGAGATACAGGCTGGTGCCGATGCCGCCGCTTTCCTCGCCGCCGATCAGGATATTTTGCTCGAGCATCAGCTCGCAAATATATTTGAAGCCGATGGGCGTTTCGTGCAGCTGGCGGCCGTATTTCGCGGCCAGCTTGTCGATCAGCTTGGTCACGGAGAAGGTTTTGGCGATGTCGCCGGGCAGATTGCGGGTACCGGCGAGATGCCAGACGAGCAGGGCGAGAATTTGGTGGGGATTCACGAACGAGCCGTCGCGGTCGATGGCGCCGATGCGGTCGCCGTCGCCATCGGCGCACAGACCGGCGTCATATTTGCCCGCCAAGACTGCCTGGCGCAGGGCGTCGATGTGCGGTTCGATGGGCTCGGGGTGAATGCCGTGAAAACGCGGGTCGCGCGTGGCGCGAATTTCTTCGCAGACAATGCCGTTGCGTTGGAAAAGTTCGTGGAGGAGGCCTGCGGCTGAGCCGTACATGGGGTCGGACACGAAGCGAAACTTCGCGTTGCGCAGGCGGGGCCAGTCCACCAGCTTTTCGATGGTGTCCAGATAGGGAGCGCGGGTCTCGAGCGACTGGATTAGATCACGGCGCGGCGGAAGAGGCGGCACTCCGTCGCGCACGACTCCGTCGAGTTCGCTTTCGATCTGCGCCACGATGGAGGGCAGCGCACTGCTGCCGTAGCTGGCTTTGTACTTGATGCCGTTCCAGTTGTAGGGATTGTGGCTGGCGGTGATGACGATGCCGCCGGCTGCGTTCCTTTGGCGAACCAGAAGCGAGATTGCTGGCGTTGGGCAGGGTTTGTCCGCGAGCCAAACGGGCGTGCCGCTGGCGCTGATGACTTCCGCGACGGCGGCGGCGACGCGGTCCGAGGCAAAACGATGGTCGTAGCCGATCAGAATGCCTTTGCGTGCATCTTCGTTGCGCACCGCGTACCGGGCGATAGCGTGGGCGACAATGCGGGCGTTGGCGAAGGTAAAGTCTTCCGCGATGATGGCGCGCCAACCGTCTGTTCCAAAGCGAATCGAGCTCATCTGGATTGAGTATACGCGATACGCTATTTCCGCACACCGGCCGGATTGGCTCTTGCTACAGCAGATCCTTGCGCTTTTGGTCTTCGAGCCTTTTCACGATTCTGCCGATGTCCTGGGCGCGCTCGCGGGGGCAGATCAGCAAGGCGTCGGGCGTCTCTACGACGATGAGGTCGCGGACTCCGATGGCCGCGACGAATTTCGACGGGGAGTACAGAAAATTTCCTTCGGCGTCGAGGGTGAATCCGGCGCCGGCCAGGATATTTTCACCCGGCTGCTTGGCCAAGAGTTCGTAGACCGCGCTCCAGGAGCCGATATCGCTCCAACCCACTTCGGCGGGAATCACGAAGACATGAGGCTCGCCCTGCTGGCGGGTGGCGGGCTCGAGAATGGCGTAGTCCACGGAAATGTTTTCGAGTTGAGGATAGATGGCGCGCAACTGCCGTTCGTAGCTGCGTTTGCCGATGCTTTCCGCCAGCGATTCGAGCGCCGCGTAGGTTTTTGGCAGGTAGCTTTCCAGGTTTTTGAGGAATGTCGATACGCGCCAGAAGAACATCCCGGCATTCCAGTGGTAGTCGCCGGAGCCTGCGTATTCTTTGGCGACGGCGAGGGCGGGTTTTTCCGTGAAGCGGCGAACGGCAAAAACGGGGAAACCCTTGGAATCGAGAGCTTCGCCCATGCGCTGAATGTAACCGAAACCCGTTTCGGGGCGGCTCGGCGGAATGCCCAGCACGACCATGCGTCCGTCTTTTCGCGCCACCTCGAGCGCCGCACGCATGATGACGCGATAGCGCTCAGGGTTGGCAATGTAGTGGTCGGCGGGAAGCACGGCAAGCAGCGCATCGCCGCGCGCGGCGTGACGCACGTGCAGCGCTGCCAGCGCGATGGCCGCGGCGGTGTTGCGGCCGATCGGCTCCGTGATCACGCGGCGCCGAGCCGGCGCGGGAAGCTGTTTGCGCACTTCGACGGCTTGCTCGGAGTTGGTTACCGTCCAGATGCGCTCGGCGGGAATCAGCGGCCGCAAGCGCGCCACCGTCTGCTCCAGCATGGTTTCTTTCCCGACGATGTTGAGGAGTTGCTTGGGCGTGCGCGTGCGGCTGCGCGGCCAGAATCGCGTCCCGCGCCCTCCGGCCAGAATAACTGCGTGAATGCCCAGTTTTTGTGTGGCCATGTTCTCCCGAGCTAAGAAAATACCGCTTGCGCCAGCTGAGCGTCGGTGACGCCCTCATTCCGGAGATTGGAGCACAGATCGGCCAGGTCGGGAACGTACGTTTTGATCATGGACGTACTCTGCTCGGGCTGCAGCGAAAAGCGGCCCAACGACGCGGGCACTAGCCAGCATTCTCCGCGGTTGTAGGTTAGCGGCGCGCCTTGCCAATGAATACTGCCCGTCCCTTCCAGCACCACAAAGATCTCAAACCTGTCGGCGACCGTTTCCGTTTTCACCGTCGCTCGGAATTCCCAGCGTTCCGCAGCGAAATAGCGGCACGCAGCAAGCAGAGTCTTCTTCACCGGGCCGTTTACAATCGGGAGGGATGCCACTCTACCGCCGCGAGATTCGGCGAATTGCGTGACCTCAAGAGCCTTCTCGAGGTGCAATTCCCTCCGCTTTCCGTGGGCATCGACGCGGTCATAGTCGTACATGCGATAGGTCAGATCCGAGTATTCCTGCACTTCGCAGACGATCATATTCGCGCCAATGGTGTGCGGCGTTCCCGCGGGAACAAAGAATGTGTCGCCGGCATGGACCGCATGAGCGACCAACAAATCTTCAACCGTATGCGAGGCGAGCGCGGCCAAAAACTTGGCCTTGTCTGAGCCGGGCTTCAAGCCCAATAGGAGTTGCGCGGCGGGATCCGCGGAAACGACGTGCCACATCTCGGTTTTTCCCCGGCCTCCGGCGGCCCTCTCATGGGTTTGCGCGTAAGCATCGTCCGGGTGAACTTGAACGGATAGTTTTTCCTTTGGAAAAATGAATTTCACAAGAAGCGGAAAGCTTGCGCAGGAAGCCAGCCGAGCCCCACGCCACTCCACAGGCATTTCCCGCCAAGCTTCGCCGAGCGTTTTCCCTTCAAACGGCGGCGAAGCGATTTTGCACTGCACGTCTGTGAGCCAGGCTTCGCCCAAGGGTTCCGCCAAGTCGGATTTTTCGGGGTACATCGGCGCGAGAGAGCGCGCACCCCAGAGGCGGGGACTGAAAGTCGGCTCTATGCGTAGCGGAGCGGGCTTCACGAATCAGGCGGCGGCTTCGGCTCGCGAGAAGAATCGCTCCATGCGGCGCAACCCTTCATCGATGCGCTCGATCGAGGTCGCGTAGCTCAGCCGCAAATATCCCGGCGCCCCAAAGCCCTCCCCGGCTACCAGCGCGACTCGCGCCTTGTCGAGCAGCAGCGTCGCCAGTTCCATGGTGTCCTTTGCCAGGGCCTGGCCGCTATTACCGTTGGCCAAGTGCGCGGCGACATTGGGGAAAGCGTAGAACGCTCCGCCGGGCATTTCGCAGGTGACTCCCGGAATGGCGCGCAGTCCCTCGACGATGCGCTTGCGGCGCTTGGCGTACTCCGCGAGCATCACCGGCACGGAGTCCATCGGTCCGCGCATGGCTTCCAGCGCGGCGTGTTGCGCGATGGAAGCGGGGTTCGACGTGGACTGGCTCTGCAGCTTGATGACCGCTTGAACCAGCTTTTCCGGCGCCAGCACGTAGCCGATGCGCCAGCCGGTCATGGCAAACGTCTTGGACACCGAGCCCACGATGATGACGTTTGGCTTGGAATCCGCGGCGCTGGCAATGGAAAACGGTTTGTGGGGCTCGTACGTGAAGTGCGAGTAGCACTCGTCGCCCAACAGCCAGACATTGTGTTTCTTGCAGAGAGCAAGAATGCGCTGGTATTCGTCCGGCGGCACCACGCCGCCGCATGGATTGCTCGGCGAATTCAGAATCAACAACTTCGTCTTGGGCGTAATGGCTTTTTCGATGGCCGAAGCTTTCACGCTGAAGCCGTCTTCGGGCCGGGTCTCGACGTACACCGGCGTGGCGCCCGCGTATTTCACCATGTCCGGGAAGCTCACCCAGTAAGGCGCGGGAATAATGACCTCGTCGCCCTGCTGCGCCAGCACGCTGATCACCTGAAAGAGGCCATGCTTGCCGCCCACGTTGACGACGCACTCTTTCGGTTCGTAGTTCGAGCCCAATTCGCGTTTGTGCCAGGCGCAGATGGCTTCGCGCAACGGCATGATGCCGCCTGTTGGCGTGTACTTGGTGAAGTTCTTCTCGATGGCGCGGATCGCGGCCTTCTTGATGTGGTCCGGAGTGGGAAAGTCCGGCTCGCCCGGGCCGAAGTCGGCGATATCCACGCCGCGCGATTTCAGCTTGTCAGCTTCCGCGATTACCGCCGCGGTGGGCGATATTTGTATTCGGTTGATGCGTTCCGTCAGTTGCACTGCTATCTCCTCTTTGCCGATTGCGGCACCCGATATGGCACCAAACTGCTCACGAAATCTTCGCGCGCAAGCGCTCTCCCACGATGGGCGGCACCAGTCCATCCAAAGGCCCGCCGAGCTGCGCGATCTCGCGCACCAGCTTGGAACTCAAATAGCTGTACGGCTCGCCCGGCAGCATGAAAACCGTTTCCAGCCGGGGCTCCAGCTTGCGGTTCATCAGCGCCATCTGCAACTCGTACTCGTAATCCGATATCGCGCGAATACCGCGCAGGATCACGCCGGCCCCGCGCTTGCGCGCATACTCCACCAGCAAACCGTCGAAAACGTCCACTTCCACGCTGTTCCATGGCTTGGTCACTTCGCGCAGCATCTCCACGCGTTCGGCCACGGAAAACAGCGGCTGCTTTTCCGCATTGCGCAGCACCGCGACGATCAACAAGTCAAACATCTTCTCGCCGCGCTCGATCAGATCGAGGTGGCCGTTGGTGACCGGATCAAACGAACCGGGATAGAGCGCGATGGAGGTCTTCATCGTGAGCGCATCGAGACCACGGATTCATTCTAACCTAGGCCGCGAAACAGGTGCGTCGCAAACTTCACGGATCGCTGTCCCCGCCCGTCGCAGCAGAAATCCATTTTGGCCGGACGCGCGGAGTGTGACACTATGCGTGAGCCTTTGCGCTCGCGGAAAGGCCGGTTATTCATTCGTTTCAATATAGGGCAGGAGGTTCTTCCAAGATTATGGCTGGCAGTCACTGGATGCAGGTGTTTAGCGTCATGATTTTTGCGGTCCTGCTATGTGCGGGGCGCACCAGCGCCCAAGGGCAGCCGCAACTCAATCTCATGCCCGTTCCGGCCCGCGTGGAGTTGGGGAACGGCAGTCTACGCATTGACTCTTCGTTCTCGGTTGCCCTGACCGGCTATACCGAAGCTCGTTTGGAGCATGCCGTTCAGCGATTCCGGCGGCAGCTCTCTCTCCAGACCGCGATCCCATTCCCTGCGAAGACGCCGGCCTCTTCGAAGAAGTCCACACTGGAAATCCACACAGACCACGGCAGCAAGGAAGTGCAAGAACTCGGCGAGGATGAATCGTACGTTCTCAAGGTCACTCCCGACGGCGCGAGCCTCACGGCGGCGACCCCGCTCGGCGCGATGCATGGCTTGCAGACCTTTCTCCAACTGGTCGAAGTTTCTCCGGATGCCTTCTCCGTGCCGGCGGTGAGCATCGAAGATAGCCCGCGCTTCCCGTGGCGCGGCCTGATGATCGACGTGAGCCGCCATTTCATCCCGCTCGATGTCCTCAAACGCAACATCGATGGCATGGAAGCGGTCAAGATGAACGTCTTTCACTGGCACCTCTCCGAAAATCAGGGCTTCCGCGCAGAGAGCAAGAAATTTCCCAAGCTGCATGGACTGGGTTCCGACGGTTTGTACTACACCCAGGATGAAATCCGCGACCTAATCGCCTACGCGCGCGAACGCGGCATCCGCGTGGTGCCCGAATTTGACATGCCGGGACACAGCACCGCGTGGTTTGTGGGACATCCCGAGCTGGCCAGCGGCCCCGGTCCGTACGACATCGAGCGCAAGTGGGGAATCTTCGATCCGGCCATGGACCCCACCAACGAAAAAACCTACAAGTTTCTCGACCAGTTGATCGAAGAAATGGCCAAGCTCTTTCCGGACCACTATTTTCACATCGGCGGCGACGAAGTGAACGGAAAGCAGTGGGATGCCAATCCGAAGATCCAGGAATTCAAGAAGTCCCACGGCCTGAAAAGCAATGACGCGCTGCAAGCCTACTTCAGCCAGCGCGTGCAGAAAATTGTGACCAAGCACGGTAAGGCTGTGGTCGGCTGGGACGAAGTTTTTATCCCCGGCGTTCCCAAGGACATCGTCATTCAATCTTGGCGCGGCCAGGCTTCCCTCGCTCAGGCCGCGGCCCAGGGCTATCATGGGATCCTTTCCAATGGCTACTATCTCGACCTCGGCTGGTCTGCCGCGCGGCACTACGCCGTCGATCCCCTCGGTGGCGCCGGGGCGAACCTTACGCCGGACCAGCAGAAACTCGTTCTGGGCGGCGAGTCTTGCATGTGGTCGGAGTACGTAAACCCCGAGAACATCGATTCGCGCATCTGGCCGCGCAATGCGGCCATCGCGGAGCGTTTGTGGTCGCCACAGAACGTGACAGACCCCGCTTCGATGTACGCGCGGATGAACGCCATTGGCGCGCGGCTCGAATGGCTGGGCCTCACTCATGGCAAGTCTTACCGCGTGATGCTCCAGCGCATCGCGGGTCCCAGCAATCCGGAGGAGTTTGCAGCCTTGCGAACGCTCGCCGACGTTGTCGAGCCCGCGAAGGATTACACTCGCGAGCAGACGGTGTCCACCGAGCCTACCAGCGCGACGCCCCTGAATCGCTTGGTCGACGCCGTGCTGCCGGAGAGCGGCACGGCCTATCGCTTCTCGAACCTGGTGGAAAAATTCATCGCTGGCGGGTGTCACGAAGCTGAATCGGAAGCGCGCTTGCGAGCTCAGCTCTCTGTCTGGCGAGACAACGACGCTAAACTTCAGCCCTTAGCCCAACGTTCTTTCCTGGTGAAGGAAGTCGCCCAAAACTCGCAGGATTTATCGGCGTTGGGCACCGCCGGTCTGGCGGCTCTCGATTTCATTGCTAAAGGCGGCGCTGCGCCGGACGACTGGAAAGCGCAACAGCTTGCCGCGATGCAGCAAATCCAGAAGCAGAAAGCCCAGTTGTTGCTCATGCCCGCGCCAGCGGTGCAGAAATTGATCGAAGCCGCCGTCGCCGGCGGGGCCTGCTCGGCAGCGAAGCCGTAAAATGTTTGGAGTGCGGGAGCTCGCTCCCGCTTTGGCTGCGAAGCCCGCACCGCCTGACGTGGCCTATTAGGGACGACCCACAGCCTGCGCCTCTTGAGGGGTTTGGTTATGGCAAACGCCCACGCCGGAGTCGCGAAACGTCTTGCCCTCTTCCGGAATAAACTCCCACGTGTAGCCCTGAGGCGCCAGCGTCAGCTTCAGCACGCCGTACGTGTCGGTGTTCCGCACCTCGCTGTTGGGGATCGCAAAGCCGAGCATGTCGTGGCTGCGGCCACCCGTCCCGACGACAATCTCGCGAATCCCGTGGTCCGGATCGGCGCGTCCGTCCGGGTCTTGGGGCGCAAAGCGTTCGTAGGAATGTTCGTGGCCGGCGAGCATCAGGTCGGCGTGCGCGGCGTACAGGTCCTGCCAGAGTTGCTTTAGTTCGGGATGAATGGCGTGGCTCTTGAACACCCCGCTGCTGAACAGCGCGTGATGGCCGTAGGCCAGGATGCACGCGTTGGGATGCTCGCTCAGGTCTCGGCGCAACCAAGCCTCCTGCGGTGAGCTGGTGGCGCACCCTCCTAGTCCTTGGGCGCCGCAGTTCGTGTTCAGCACCACGATATGCCATAGGCCCAGGTCGAAGCTGTAATAGCCTTTGCCGGATGGGCCGGCTTGAGATCCCCAGTATTGAAAGTAGGCGCTTGCGGTCGGTTCGCCATATTCGTGGTTGCCGAGGGCTGGCCGGGTCCGATCCTTGAAGCGCCCCCAGGTGGTGCCGTAACAGTTCTGAAATTCCTCCGCGGAACCGCGCTCGTATGCCAGGTCGCCGGCAGCGAAGACCGTGCCAGGAATCTGCTCGATCAGCTTTGCAGTGGCCTTCGCACCTTCAATCGCCTTGCAACCCGCGATGTCGCCGGCGCCGACCAGCACGTAGGTTTGAGTCGCCACGCCTTCTGGCGGCGTCTGGTTCGATGCCTGGTCCGGGTGGCTTTGTGGAGGAGTGGTCTGGCATAGCAACGGGATTTGGAGGCACAGCCAGAGAGCGCCGAGCACCCCGACTCGGCAAGTCGGCCATCCCATGTAAGCTCTCACGGTTCCTCGCAGCATCATCGGCCGCCTATGTAGGAGCCGGGCTTTAGCCCGGCGTTCAGAGGAGTAGCCTATCACGTTGTCCGCACCGACCTATTCCTGCCGTTCATTCGTCAGAAAGTACCATTCGCTGTCGCTATCGAACCATTAGAAGGAAAGCGCTAGTAAAATTCAGACCAATTCAGTCTTATACTAAGCTGAACGAAATACAGGCTTTGTTTGGCTTCCCAATAAGGGATTCATTTGACTTGTGGTCCCAAGCGGGGTAAACTTCATCTGCGACTGTTTCAGTCGTATATCGTGTCGTTGGCGGGGCGACTTCTTTCGATGTTTAAGCTTTCCAAAAAGGCCGACTACGGGTTGATTGCCGTTAAGCACTTGGCTATGCATCGCCAGGAACATGCCTGCAGCGCCAACGAAATTTCCGAGGAGTACGGCATCTCCACGACGCTGATGGCCAAAGTGCTGCAAAAGCTGGCTCGGCAAGGAGTGGTTGTCGCCAAGCATGGCTCCAATGGTGGGTACCAACTGGCCAAGGACCCCAGCCAGATCAGTGCCCTGGATGTGATTTCCGCCATCGATGGGCCGGTGTTGATCACCTCGTGTGTCACCAGCCACGGGAATTGCGACACCACCGACCGCTGCTCGGTGCGCGAGCCATTGCGCCGCGTGAATGAAAGTATTCTGCACGTGCTCGGCACAGTAACGATTTCTCAGATGAGCGAAGAGCCGCAAGAAACGCTCGTCGCCCTGCGTTAGAGGATTAGGAGATAAGGAACATGGCCGTAAAACTGCCGATTTACATGGATAATCACGCGACTACGCCAGTCGATCCACGCGTCGTCGAAGCAATGTTGCCGTATTTCACGGAGAAATTCGGCAACGCCGCCAGCCGCAACCACTCTTTTGGGTGGGCCGGCGAAGAAGCGGTCGAAAACGCGCGCGCGCAGGTCGCCGCGCTGATCGGCGCGACGCCCAAAGAGATCATTTTCACCAGCGGCGCCACGGAATCCGACAACTTGATGATCAAGGGCGTTGCCGAGATGTACCGGGAAAAGGGCAACCACATCATCACCCAGGCGATCGAGCATAAGGCTGTGCTGGACACCTGCAAGCGCCTGGAAAAGTACGGCTACGAAGTGACTTATTTGCCCGTCCAGAAAGACGGCCGGGTCGATCCCGAGGACGTTCGCAAAGCGATTACGCCCAAGACCATCCTGATCACCATCATGTACGCCAACAACGAGATTGGCGTGATCAACCCTATGGCGGAAATCGGCAAAATCGCCAAGGAACATGGGATTATCTTCGCGGTCGATGGAGTACAGGCCGTCGGCAAGATTCCCGTGGACGTGCAGAAAGACAACATCGACCTGCTATCCATCTCAGGGCACAAGATTTACGGGCCCAAGGGTGTGGGCGCGCTGTACGTTCGGCGTCGCAACCCCCGCGTGCAGCTCTCGGCCATCATCGATGGCGGCGGGCATGAGCGCGGCATGCGTTCGGGAACGCTCAACGTGACCGGCATCATCGGCCTGGGCAAGGCCTGCGAAATCGCTCAGCAGGAGATGCCTGAGGAATCCAAGCGCCTGAGCGCGCTGCGCGATCGCCTGAAGACCCAGCTGGAAGCCAAGCTCGACGAGGTGTTCATCAACGGCTCGTTGGAGCACCGCCTGCCGAATAACCTCAACATGAGCTTCGCTTACGTCGAAGGCGAGTCGCTCTTGATGGGCATCAACGATATCGCGGTTTCCAGCGGTTCCGCCTGCACCTCTGCAACCCTGGAGCCCAGTTACGTACTCAAAGCATTAGGCGTGGGAGAAGACCTGGCTCATACTTCGATCCGTTTCGGCCTTGGGCGCTTCAATACCCAGGAAGAGGTCGATTACGTCACCGACAAGATGGTCCAGGTAGTCACCAAGCTTCGTGAGCTGTCGCCGCTTTACGAAATGGCCAAGGAAGGCATCGATATTTCCAAAATGAAGTGGCAAACGGCCTAGGAATTTCATCTAACTGACTGAAGGACACCACATGGCAAACGAAGGAACAATTCGGATTCACCGCTTGATCGGGGGCACCGGCGCCGCGTTTCGCGTCTCCTTTGTGCCGTATTCCGCCGACGGTGATAGCGTGGCGGGCGTGCGCTCGTTCCACGAAGTTCAGCAAGTACGCGCCTTCTTGAAGGGCTTGGGCCTGGGCGCGGAACTCATCAAGGACGCGCTGCGGCAGCTCGCGGCGGGCCGTTCGGCATCGGTGCCGAACGTTACCCTTTCCGAAGAAGCGGTGAAGAGCGCTGGTTTGGATAGCTCGGCCAGTCTGGCGCGGCGCTAGCAGACTTTAGCGCCGGCCCTCGGGCCGGTGTGTCTGGGTTTGATTCAGCAATTTTTGGACGACAAGTTATAAGGAGCAACACGCAATGGCCTATAGCGACAAAGTGGTTGAGCACTACAACAATCCGCGCAACGTTGGCAGCTTGCCCAAGGAAGACCCCAACGTGGGCACCGGTCTGGTCGGCGCGCCCGAGTGCGGCGACGTGATGAAGTTGCAGATGAAGATCAATCCCGACACCAAGATCATCGAAGAAGCCAAGTTCAAGACCTTCGGCTGCGGTTCGGCGATTGCCAGTTCGTCGCTGGCCACCGAATGGGTGAAGGGCAAGACCGTCGAAGAGGCGCTGAACATCAAGAACACCGACATCGTGCGCGAACTGTCGCTTCCGCCGGTAAAGATTCACTGTTCCGTGCTCGCCGAAGACGCCATCAAGGCGGCCATCGGCGACTGGAAGAAAAAGCACGGTATCGAAGTCCCAGTGTCCGAGAAGGTCGCGCACTAAGGGTTTTTGGGGTAGTTGACTATGGCCACAGAAACGATTAGCCCGAACATCGCAACGATTCACCTGACCGAGCGCGCCGCCCAAAAAATCCGCGCACTGCTCGAAAAAGACGGAGTCTCGCCCGAACAGGGTGGTCTTCGCGTCGGCGTGCAAGGTGGCGGATGCTCCGGACTGTCGTATGCCATGCGCCTCGATACCCAATCGCGCGATCGTGACAAGGTCTTTGAAGAATTCGGCGCGCGCCTCTTTGTCGATCCCAAGAGTTTGCTGTATCTGAACGGCACCACGCTGGAGTACGAAGAAACGCTGATGCGCCAAGGATTCGTCTTCCAGAATCCCAACGCGGCGCGGAATTGCGGCTGCGGCAGCTCTTTTACGGCCTAAGTGGCACAGACTTCAGTCTGTGGCTGCCGCGTGTACTGGGCACCACTGGTCCGACAAGTGGTTGGCAGCCACACCCGCCAGCCACTTTTTTTGTGCCTGCTTGGCGATCTTAGAGACTGAGAAACGTGGAATTAGACGGCAAAGAAAATCGTATGAGCGCGCTTTCGACAACTCCCGGAAGAATTGACTATTTCGCACTGTTCGAGGTGCCGCGCAAACTGTGGATCGAAATGGGAGCCTTGGAGCAAAAGTTTCTGCAACTGAGCTGGAAGCTCCATCCAGACAATTTCGTCAATGCTCCCCGCGAAGAGCAGGAACTCTCGCTGAAGCGCAGCTCGGAATTGAACGACGCCTATCGCGTCCTGCGCGATCCCGTCGGTCGTGTCGAATACTTGCTCGAAATCGAAGGCGCGCGCAAAGAGGGCCAGCATAAGCAGCAAGCTCCACCGGAATTACTCGAAGAAGTCTTCGAGCTGAATGAGTCGCTCGACGAGTTGCGCGAAGCGAAAGCAGACGGCGGCGATCTCGGGGCACTGAAATCGCGCCTCGAATCCGCGCAGAGGAATTTTCAACAGAAGCTGGGCGAGGTAGACGGCCAACTCCAGGCAACCGCCCGCCAATGGGACGCCGCGATGGATGCTAACGCTGGTGACGCCGATCGAAAGGGAATCATGGCGCGCCTGAACGAGTTGCTCAATCGCCGTTCGTACATTCGGAATTTGGTTACAAACGTTCAAAAGGAATTGCTGTAGCCGCGGTTTCAAGCTCTGAGCAAGACCGAAGAGTTAGGCCGCGGAGTTTTTCGAGAGTACCTGGCAACCATGGGACGCATCGTAGGAATCGATCTCGGCACCACCAACAGCCTCGTCGCGTACATCGATCCGCAAACGAGTCAGCCGAAGTGTATTCCCGGACCCTATGGCGAGACGCTCTGCCCTTCGGTCGTGAGCCTCGATCCCGATGGCAGCATCATCGTTGGCGAACCGGCCCGCCGCCGCTTGCTGACCCAGTCGGACCGCACCATCTATTCCGTAAAGCGCCTCATGGGCCGGGGCGTCGCCGACATCCAAAACGAGCTGAAGCTCTTTCCTTTCCGCATCGATAAGACCAGCAAGAACGTGATCCGCGTGATGCTCGGAGACAAAGTATTTACTCCCCCGGAGATTTCCGCCTTCATCCTCCGCGAGCTGAAAAACTGGGCGGAAGCTTTCTTCGGCGACACCGTCGATCGCGCGGTCATCACCGTGCCCGCCTACTTCAACGACGCCCAGCGCCAAGCCACCAAAGACGCCGGCAAAATCGCCGGCCTCGAAGTCCTGCGTCTCGTCAACGAGCCGACCGCCGCCGCCTTAGCCTACGGTCTGCACGAAAAACAGCGCGGACGCGTCGCCGTTTACGACCTCGGCGGCGGCACCTTCGATATTTCCGTTCTCAAACTTATCTCCACGGCCGAAGGCGACATCTATCAAGTTCTTTCCACCAACGGCGACACCCACTTGGGTGGCGATGATATCGACAACCTTCTCCAAGCTCTCATCCACGAAGAAATCCTCCAGCGGCATCGCGTAGATTTCTCGCCGCACGCCGAACTCGCCCAGGAACTCCGCAAAGCGCTCATCACGGTGAAACACCAACTCTCGGAAGCCGATTCCGCCACACTGCGCTTCCCGCTGCCCAACGGCGCAATGTTCGTCCGTGAATTCTCGCGCGGCTCCCTAGAGGCGTTGATTCGCCCCATAGTGGATCGCACCATGGCGCCCGTGAAGCAAGCCCTCGCCGACGCACAGCTTTCGCCTTCGGAAATCGAAGAAGTCGTCCTCGTCGGCGGCACCACGCGCACGCCGCTGATTCGCCGCACGGTTCAAGAATTTTTCGGCCGCAAGCCGCACACGGAGCTGAATCCCGACGAAGTTGTGGCCCTCGGCGCCGCCGCGCAAGCCAATATTCTGGATCGCGGCGTGAAAAATATGCTGTTGCTCGACGTAACGCCGCTCTCTCTCGGCATCGAAACCTACGGCGGCGCGGTCGCCAAAGTAATCCCGCGCAATTCCACCATCCCCGCCAGCGCGCAGGAAATGTACACCACCGGCGTGGACAATCAGACCGGCATCGACATCCACGTCCTCCAGGGCGAGCGCGAACTCGCGAAAGATTGCCGCTCCCTGGCCCGTTTCGTGCTGAAAGTTCCGCCGGCTCCGGCAGGGCTTCCGCGCATCGAAGTGAAATTCCTAATCGACGCCAACGGCATTCTGCAAGTCGCCGCGAAAGACACCCGTACCGGGGAGCAGCACTCCATCGAAGTGCAGCCCAGCTACGGCATCAACGACACCGAAATCGAGCGCATGCTCGAAGAATCCATCGAATACGCCGAACAGGACTTCGCCGAGCGCCAGGTCATCGAAGCGCGCACCGAATCCGAGGCCATCCTGACCGCAACGCAAAAAGCACTTGCGAGCCCACAGGTCACGGGGCTCTCGGCGGAGGAACGCGCCGCGGTCGAACAATCTGTATCGGCCTTGAAAGAATCTGTGCAAGGCAACGACTACAAGCTAATCCGCAAGCGCATCGACGACCTGAATCACGCGACGACGCGCCTGGCGGAACTGGTCATGAACAGCGCCGTTTCAACAGCGCTCGAAGGCCGCAAACTGGCCGAAGTGTAGCGCGGCCGCGTCGGTTTTCGTAGGGGCACGGCACGCCGTGCCCGCTCTTCAGCTTCTGAATTTTGTCGGGAGGTAGCAAAAATGGGCGGCAGCAATCCTTATATCGAAGACGTCAAATACACGCCGGCCACGAAGAAATTCAAGGTCACGTTTCTTCCCAGCGGCAAAACCATCGAAGTCGATCCGGCAAAAATTCCGTATGGCCACAACGGGATACCCGGCAGCATTCTCGATATCTCGGAAGGCATCAAAGCCGGCCTGGATCACGCCTGCGGCGGCGTCTGCGCCTGCTCCACGTGCCACGTGATCGTCAAAGAAGGTCTCCAGTCCTGCAACGAAGCCACGGACGCCGAGCTCGACGAGCTCGACATGGCCCCGGGCATAACGCCGAAATCGCGTCTCGGCTGCCAAACCGTTCCCGACGGCACCACCGACATCGTCGTGGAAATCCCCGACTGGAACAAGAACTACGCCAAGGAAGCCGATCATTGATACGGTGACTGGTGAAAAGGTGACTAGTGACCGGTGAAAAGCAGCTCTGCCGACTCCGTAGGTGGCCACTGCGACGATCGGCTTTTCACCAAATCACTAGTCACGAGTTACCAGTCACGCGACCCAAAGCGAACTCGCCGATCCACAAGGAGCCGACATGCCCGCCACATTTGACTGGGACGACGTCGAAGACATCGCCATCGCTCTAACCGACAAGTACCCGGACTCCGATCCGCTGACCATCCGCTTCACCGACATGCACAAGTGGATTACCGAACTGCCCGGCTTCTCCGGCGATCCCAAAGCCTCCAACGAGGGCAAACTCGAAGCCATCCAAATGGCCTGGCACGAAGAATTCCAGGATCGCCAAAGTGGAAACGGCTGAAAATTTCTCGCCGGTCCAACCGGTGATGTTGCCATCCGAGTATTGATAATATCGGTGGAACCCGCTTAAATCCGCGTCCGTCGTACTCGCGGATGCAGCCAGATGCGAAATCTGCCACTCGGGGAGAATAGCGCTCGGCGAATCTCAAGGCGTCGCTGAATCTCGCCCTGGCTCGCCGGCTGAGAATAGATTACTTTCAAAGGGCTCCACATGGGTTACCGGTACACGTTCACGGTATTCACTCCGACGTACAATCGCGCGGGAACCTTGCCTCGCGTGTACGAAAGCCTTCGCCTGCAAACCTTCCGCGATTTCGAATGGTTGATCGTCGATGATGGCTCGAAGGACAACACCGAGCAACTCGTCAGGGAATGGCAAGCCCAAGCGGAATTTCCCATCCGCTACATTCGGCAACAAAATCAGGGCAAGCCGGCGGCGACCAACCGCGCTACCCAGGAAGCTCAGGGCGCACTCCTGGCTACGGTGGACTCGGACGACGCCTGCGTTCCCCAATCCCTCGAGCGCCTGAAATTCTACTGGGACGCCATCCCCGCGGAGCAGAAAGACAAGTTCGCAGCCGTGACCGCCTTGTGCAAAGACCAGAATGGCCATCTGGTGGGCGACAAGTTTCCCCAGGACGTCTGGGACTCGGACACCATCGAACTGTATTTCAAGCACACCATCAAAGGCGACAAATGGGGTTTCCAGCGCACCGACGTCTACAAAGAGTTTCCCTTTCCGACTCCGCAGGTCCCCAATCCCAGGTTCAATTGCGAAGGTCTGACCTATCTCGCGTTGTCCCGCAAATACAAGACCCGCTTCGTGAACGAGATCTTGAAGATCTACCACATCAACGACGGAGCGGATGACCACTTGTCCTTGCTGGATCCCGCCACCATGACCGGCCCGGCCCTCTTTCACAAATATATTTTGGATGAGCTCACCGGCTGGTTGTTTCGCTCTCCCTGGAAGATGTTTCGTTCCGCGATCAATTTCAGCCGCTACTCGTTCGGGATCGGCAAGAGCCCATTCACTCAGCTCCAGGAGCTGCGCTCCTGGACCGCCCGCCTGTTGGTGGCTCTCGCGCTTCCGCTCGGCTACGTGGCGTCGTTCCGGGACCAGCGTCCGGCGTCCTGATTCAAACCTCCAATATGTTAAGATGAAGGCAAGTAGAACCGCTGTGGCGCTATGGTGCAACGGTTAGCACGCGGCCCTTTCAAGGCCGAAATACGGGTTCGATTCCCGTTAGCGCTACCAAGTTTTCCCCTCCCCTGGTCCTGCTGAAACATATCTGGTCCGCCGACTCCGACCAAGCACCGAAGGGTATTGTCCCGATTTGACACAAGCCTGCTGGCCTCCACGAATTGTCACCTGACCGCAACCTCGCGTTCATCTCTCTCTAAGAACATCTCCCCGCATGGCTCTCGCATCCTATGCCATGCCGCCGGCTATTTCTGGCTGCGTACAAGTTCTCCATTTAGCATCCGACTTCGCTGGCAAGTTGGCGCTTTCTGCCGGATGATATTGTTGGTGCCGCCGACTTCGCCCCCACCAAGGGAATGACGCAAGGAATGTTAATGACCGACCAGCAGTCTGAGAATCGCCAGCGGAATGTCGCGCCGCAATCCTGCGTTTTCCTGGCCGGGTCTGCCTTCGTAGCCGGGTCCCGTACGCTGCCTTCCGAAGACGTCGACCGCGCCTTTGGCATGCCCGTCGGCAAGCTTCGCAGCCGCGCCGGCATCGAGTCGCTGGCCTACGCCGCCGAAGGCGAGAACGAGCTCTCGCTCGGCACGCGAGCCGCGCAGGAAGCTCTTCGCGCCGCCGGCTGCACCGCCCACGAAATCGACTGGATTGTGGCCACCACGGAAACCCATCACGTTTATCCCTCGCTCGCCGCACAGCTGCATTCCAGCCTGGCCGTCCGCGAAACGTGTAGCGCACTCGATGTCGGCGGCGCGTGTCTCGGGGTCATCAATGGTTTAGCTGTCGCGCAATCGCTGATCGTATCCGGCCAGGCACGCACGGTGGCGGTGATCACCGCGGACGTGCACAGCCGCACTCTGGTCCCCGGCCGCGTGCCGGGCGAGTTTGGCGGTTTGTTCGGAGACGGCGCCAGCGCCTTTCTTCTCCGCAGCGCCGCGCCAAAAGGCGAAGCTTCCGCTTATCTTTTGGGTGAATTTCTCTTCGGTTGTGCCGGACAGTACTCCGGCGCCGTCACCGTCGCCGATTCCGCCGACGGCACCCTCGATGTGCATTTCGACGGAGAAGCGCTGTCCCGCGCCGCCATCACTCGAATGGAAAAAGTTCTCTCGGCCATCGAAAAACTCAGCGCCATTCCTCGCGCCGCGGTCGGCGCTTTCGCCACTCACCAACCGAACCCGCGCCTGCTCTCGCTGCTGGCCAAGATCACTGGAGTTTCGCCGGAAGCATTTCCGCCGATCGCCCGCACCGCAGGCAATCTGGGTTCCTCCACGTGCGGCGCGGCCCTGCACGCCGCCCTGCAAATGTTCTGCGCCTGCCCAATCGCCGCCCGCAAGCCAATCTTTCTCGCTTCGCTAGGCCCCGGCCTGCTCTTCGGCGGCGGCTGGCTGTCCGCCGTCGGCTCCTGATTCTTATGGAGTGCGGCGCTTAGGCGCCGCCTTCTCGCATTAAGCGACTCGCACCGCATATCGTCGAATCGCGATGCATCCGCGCCAAGAACTATGGTCCGGGCCGAGTCCGAGTCGTAAAACTACTATCCACCGCAGGCACCACGCACCCCTGCAGCGGCGGCCAACCCGCATCGGTCGTGGAATTCCGGCAAAGCGACGCGATCGCCGGGACAATCTGCGCCGGCGCCACCACGCCATCCAGCGGCTCGGCATAAACCGTATAGCTGCGGCCCACCGGCAGCCGGTCGATCTCATAGCTCCCATCGAATTGCGCCGGCCCGTCGCCCGTGCAACTCCAGCCCCCGACCGTCGCGGCAACCACCGCGCCGCTGTCCGCGTCCAGGGCAACCACATGCGCTCCGAATATTCCCGAGACGCCAGGTGGCGCAGCCGGCAGCGAAAGCGGATTCGCCGGCAAGATTCTGCCGGCAATCGCGCCAGAGTGAGCCGCATCCACTAAGGCCGGATAGAGCACCCGCAAACCGGTCCGGTCATCATCCTCAAGCGACGCATCCGGCTGTTGCACGGTAGGCCTCGCGCCGCTGAACGTTCCCGGCGCCGGAGCGAACGGAAACATCATCGCGCTCCACACCGCGGAGTGACTGAACCCCAGAAAGTGTCCCAGCTCATGCGTCATCAAGGACTCCAGATCGTAGGCCCGCGGATTCGCCCCCAGCGCCGCCGGTGTCGCAAAAGAAATTTGCGAATCGCTAGGGTCGAAATAAATGTCGGCATCCAGAATCTGGCCTACCTCGGTCGCGGGCGCCGAGCTGCCGATCTGCTCGCCGATCGCGTCCGCGGTGATAACGCGAGTAAACGCCAACACGCCCGGTGTAAAGGCCGCGTCTCCCTGATCGAAGCAAATGGAGTTCACGCCGTCCGAGCCGCAGGCATTCGCCGCAGCCACGCGAGTCAGTGGCGTCACCGACGCCGGCGCCAGCTTCGTCCCGCTAACCCCGGTCCACACCGCCAGCGATTGCGCAATCACTTGCTCGATCTCGTCCAGTTGGCCGCCGGGCGTCTGGTCCTGCGTAACAATCGTCACGGGATTGCTCCCCAGCGCCGTACTCCATCGCACCCTGATACTCCCTGCCGCGCTCAACTGATGCGCCCGCACCGGACAAGCCGACCCGCCCGAAAGCGCCACCCCCCGCCGCACATCCGGCACAATCTCGTTGAACGCATACCCCCGAGCCCCCGGCACGGCCCAAACCCCGTAAAATGCCGCCAAGGCCACAGCACAAGTTTTTCTCGCCAGCACGTGAAAGTTTTTTGTCATACTCTTCTCAGCGCTCCTTTGCGTACTCAGCGTCTCTGCGTTAGGTTCGCAGTTGCTTTTCTCCTGGCCCCTTCTTCAACTGTGATCTCTGTGTTCTTGCCTTTGTGCCCTCCGTGTTAATTCTTCTCCTTCAGTGCCTTCCAAAGCTTGGCCCGAAAAAGCCCGACCGGCAGATTTCGTATGCCTCCGCGCCGAAATGCCCGCGTCCTCGGGTCGAAGATCGAAGCCAGCGCCGAATCCTGCGTCACCGTTTCGATTCCCGACGTGGCATTCCGCGCGATACGAAACGTTCCTTGCGACCATCCCAAAATTCGATACGGTTCCCCGTACCGCCCCCACAAGAACAGATAAACCTCCTCACCATTCCGAAACGCCGGCACGCCGTCGACCCGCGAATGCACGTGCCCGACGCTTCCGCCGATCATGCGCACGCTGACCAGCCCGGCCAGCAATCCTTTGTCGCTCTCGATCACCTCAAAGCGCGTCTCCGTCCAAATCTCGCCGCCGTCCCAGCGCGCCTCCGATCCCAGGCAGCGCAGCCTCCCCACAGCGTCGGCTTGCTGCGCCAGATCCTCGAAGCGCAGCCGCGCCAGGGTCGTGGCGTTGGCCAAAGCTGCTCCCAGTCCCAGCACCCCCAGCCCCGTCAAGAAAAGCACCCACAGAAAACGCCGGCGTTCCATGTAGCTCATTTCAATTCACCTCCAGGGCCCCGCTCGCGGCGGCCCTATCTAGATTCGGGTTTTGGATGAATACGGTGCGCGCGCCAGGAACGGCGTTCGCGGAAATCTGCAGCGTCACCCGGAGGATTCCCAGCTGAAGGGCCTGTGTTGCAACGACCGTTACATCGCCCGCACCGGACACCGCAAGAGTCATGCTGGTATCCAAGCCGCTCTCCGAGAACACACAGATGTCCGCGGTGGCGGTTCCGTTCGCGGGGCGTTGCACCGCCACGGGATTGCCTCCCAGCGTGCACGTATTGCTCGCTACCGAGAACGCGCCGAGCGCCGCTACGTTCAGATCCACGTCGTCGCCCGGCACGGATACCCCCGCCGTCGTCGGCTCGACCACGACAATGTCCTTCGCCGTTGCGAACGGTGCCCCGCTCGTCAGCGCAATCACTTCATCCGAGACATTCGGCGCGGCGGCCACCAGCGAAACTATGTTGGATTTCGTGCCGCTGGGGTTGCGCACCTGCAGGGACACGCTGCGGGCCGTCGCCACATCGGCGGGAGTGATTGCCGTCGTGCATTCCGCAGCGGAATTGCATGTCGTCGCGCGCGGCGTTCCACTGATGAGCAGCACCGATCCCGGCCCAGGCGTTGTCGCCGTGAACCCGCTACCGTCAACGCGCAGCGTGAAGCCATCCGCGGCCCCCGCGTACACGCTGGCGGGATGCAGCGCCACGATGTTCGCGCCACTGGAGATCGCTACATTCGCGATGCCGGACTGCGCGGGATCATCTGAGCTGATGGCGACAACCTCCAAC